>Ga0315327_10000427_pt1 | contig 20576 bp, 27 predicted proteins | sample M110032315metaG_FD_203460 | JGI IMG/M metagenome (GOLD analysis project Ga0315327, IMG submission 203460) | Ammonia-oxidizing marine archaeal communities from Monterey Bay, California, United States - M1 100m 32315 | ecosystem: Environmental > Aquatic > Marine > Coastal | place: USA: California... | reverse complement strand
AGAATTCCTGCTTCTATAAACCATTCAAGAAGAGGGGCGGTTTCGGCTTCGTAAAGTTCTAACCTTCTAGTTATAGCTTCTTCTGTGTCATCAGCCCTACCACGATTAATCATTCGCTCTGTTACTTCTTTAATAGAAACTTCCAGATTGATAGCTAATTTTAAATCATCGTGTGCAAGGTTTCTCAACTCAATTGCTTGTCCAACGGTTCGGGGATATCCGTCAAGAAGAAAGCCTGAACGGGAAACGTCTTCTTTCTGTAGCCTTTGCTGAACTATGCCGTTAATAATGCTGTCCGACACCAGTTCTCCAGCATCCATAAGATCTTTTGCTTGTAAACCTAATTCAGTTCCTTCTTTGACTGCGGTTCGAAGCATGTCCCCTGTTGAAATATGTATGACTCCGAATTGTTCAGCGATGCGGATAGCTTGAGTTCCCTTTCCCGAACCTTGTCTTCCTAATATGACCATACCCAGTGTCATGTGTGCCTTTCTATAAACAAGTTCTCAATTTATTTAAGGAAACCTTCGTAATTCCTCATCATGAGTTGGCTGTCAATTTGTTTCATGGTCTCCAAAGCGACACCAACAGCGATCAAGATTGAAATACCGGCAAAAGACACTTGTCCGACATTCCCTTGGTCAAGTACTTTTGCAAGGATAAAGGTTGGAGCTAGAGCAACCAAGGCTATGAAAATAGCGCCAGCGAGTGTAATTCGATTCAAAATTTTGCTTAAGTACCGTTCTGTTTGAGGTCCCGGTCTTATTCCAGGAATAAAGCCACCCTGTTTTCGAATATTGTCAGCTTGCGTAGCGGGATCAAAGGTTATAGCGGTGTAGAAATACGAGAAGCCTACTATTAATAGGCCAAAGAACAATAGGTAGAAGGGGCTATCGCTTACAACGAGATTGCTATCAATCCAACTCTGTATTGACTCTCCCCACGTTTTGTTCGCAGGGTCGTTATCCGAAGGGAGTACCGAAACGAGTAACTGTGGAAGATACAAAACTGAGCTTGCGAAAATAATCGGAATAACACCGGACTGATTAACTTTTAGAGGGATATAAGTACTTTGCCCACCGTACTGTTTCCTACCTACCACCCTTTTAGCAAATTGAACAGGTATTCTTCGTTGTCCTTGTTCAACGAATACTATGCCTACGAGCAATCCACAAAAGAGAAGGGTTACTCCTATCAAGCCGCCCATGCCAGCATCCGATTTAACAAGTACCCCTTGATTGGGTAGAGACGAAACGACAGATGCGAAGATTATCAAAGACATTCCGTTTCCGATACCCTTTTGGCTAATCAACTCTCCCATCCACATCAGTAGTGCTGTCCCCGCGGTTAGCGTTAGAACAACTAGTGCTACGCGTGGTGCTGTAAAGTTCGGGAGGAGATCAAGTTGAGTTCCGCTGCTCGGACCACTACCGAATCCGCCACCTCCATTGTGGAAAAGGAAGGCGAAAGCAGTTGATTGGATTAGCGCTATCCCTATGGTTAAGTAGCGAGTTGCTTGCGTGATTTTTCTCTGACCAACTGCGCCCATTTGTTGCCATTGTTCAACTCTTGGAATAACCACGCCGAGAATCTGCATAATAATTGAAGCGGTAATATAGGGCATTATGCCAAGCGCGAAAATAGCGAATTGGGTTAAGGCTCCTCCGGAGAATAATCGGAGGAATGCCAGTGCCCCACCATTTTCATCAGTAGTTTCTTTTAGCAACTGAATTGCGTCAATATCAATACCTGGGGCTGGTATGAAACAACCAACTCTGTATAGCGCAAGCATCCCTAATGTAAAAAGGACTTTGTTCCGTAAATCTTCAACCCTAAACATATTTAGGATGCTGGCTGCCATAAGAGTTATCCTACCTGATCAAATATTCTGTCTCATCGGTTAGTGAGCGCATTTCCCTTTGCGGGCGGTCTTCCATCTCCCCAAGGTTTTGGAAGTATCGTAATTGATCCTCCTGCTGCTGTAATACTTTCTTCAGCTGATTTAGAGATTGCGTGCACGGATGCATTAATTTTTGAATTAATTTCTCCACGGCCGAGAATTTTGATGAGAGCATTTTTTCGTGCCAAACCTTTTTCATGCAATAACTCTGGAGTGATTTCAGTAAGGCCAGTTTCAGTAATGGTATCTAGGTTAATTACTTGATATTCAACCCTAAATGGGTTGTTAAAGCCACGGAGTTTAGGGAGTCTTAGGTGTAATGGATTCTGGCCACCTTCAAACCCTACTCGTACAGTGTTTCGTGCTCGTTGCCCTTTAGATCCTCTACCTGCTGTTTTCCCACCTTTACCACCGATGCCTCTAGCAACACGCTTAGATCGTTTATTTGACCCTGATGGTGGTTGTAAATCATGGATTTTCATTTTTGTTTCCTCTCAAAATCTTTTCTAGGAGATTTCTTCTACGGCCACAAGATGTGGAACTGTGTTGATCATTCCACGAATTTCTGGCTTGTCAGGTAGAACATGTGATTTGCCGATTCGGCCTAAACCTAGAGCTCGGAGTGTTCCTCTTTGTTTAGGTTTTGTTCCTATTGATGACCGAATTTGAGTAACTTTTAATGCCATAATTAGTTCTTCTCTAGTTCTCGAACAGTTCGTTCAGACTCTTTGTATGCTTCCAACATTCCGGTTGGAACAAATTCTTCTGCTGCAAGTCCTCGAAGTTTTGCTATTTCATCTGGTCGTTGGAGATTAGCTAATCCGTCAATAGTTGCTCTGGCAACATTGATGTGGTTAGGAGATCCTAATGATTTGCAGAGAACATCTCTGATTCCTGCTTCTTCAAGAATTATTCTTGCTGCCCCACCTGCGATAACACCTGTTCCAGGAGCCGCCGGCTTAAGAAGCACTCGACCTGCGCCAGTTTCACCTATAACAGGGTGTGTTACGGTTGAACCTGCCATAGCTACTCTGAAAAGGTTACGTTTTGCTTCTTCGGTTCCTTTTTGGATTGCCAAGGGAACTTCTTTTGCCTTCCCATAACCTAAACCAACTCGACCTGCGCCATCGCCGATAACGACAAGGGCAGTGAAGGAGAATCTTCTACCTCCCTTGACAACTTTTGCAACTCGATTGATGTGTATTACCCGTGAATCACGTAATTCTCCAGGTGCTTTCTCTTCATTTAGTTCCATTAGAATTCCAATCCTGACTCTCTCGCTGCTTCTGCTACTGCTGCGACTCTTCCATGATATTTAAGTCCACCTCGATCAAATACGATGCTCGAAATACCTGCTGCTTTGGCTCGCTCTCCTATAAGCTCACCAACTTTTGTTGCAGCTTCCTTACTGCCTGTATTGCCCGAACGGATTTCTGGTTCCAAGCTTGAAGCTGCCACAATCGTGTTTCCTTGCCCATCGTCAATTATCTGCGCAGAAATATGACGGTTTGAGCGAAACACAGCTAATCGAGGTCTTGTGCTTGTACCGTGAATTTTTCGCCGTAGTCGATTATGGCGACGAATTCTTCCTGCTCTTTTATGTTTTGCTGCATCAACCATAAGAAACCCCTACTTTGCTGTCTTTCCGGCTTTTCGTATTATTCGTTCACCGACATAACGTATTCCTTTACCTTTGTATGGTTCAGGTTTTTTAAGAGCACGAATATCGGCAGCGACCTGTCCGACAACTTGCTTATCAATACCAGTAATACTGATTTCTGTTTGTGATGGAACATCAAATTCAATTCCTTCAGGCGCTGAAAATTTCACCGGATGACTAAAGCCAAGCTGAAGTTCAAGTGCGTTTTTGCCTTTTGCCTGCGCTCGATATCCTACGCCAACAAGTTCTAGTTCTTTTTGATAACCATCAGTTACTCCGACCACCATGTTATTTATAAGTGACCGGATAAGACCGTGAAGTGCCTTCGTCTCTCTTAGATCATTTGCTCGAGAAACAACTAGAATTTCTTCTTGCTTCTCTACGCTTATTCCTTCGGGTAATTCTTGGCTCAAAGATCCTTTGGGTCCTTTTACCTCTACAAAAGATTCACTAATTGAAATTTCAACACCTGATTTAATTTCAATTGGAGTTTTTCCTATACGGGACATTATCTTTCCTTCTTTACCAGACGTAGCACAGTATTTCGCCACCCATTCGGCGTTTACGTGCTTCTCTATCGCTCATTAATCCTTGGCTAGTAGAAACTACAGCTACTCCTAAGCCACCTAATACTCTTGGGATCTCATTTGATTTCGAGTAAACCCTGAGCCCAGGTTTGGATACGCGTTTTATACCTGAAATTACTCTTGACCTTGATGAAGAGTACTTCATTTCAATAGTTAAAGTCTTTCCAGGTAATTCATTATTCTCAGAATTATCAGAGACATTAAAATTATTGATATACCCTTCTTTGTGGAGAAGAGTTGCTAATGATTCCTTAAGTTTTGATGAGGGCATAGCCACATCATCATGCATTGCAGTGTTGGCATTGCGGATTCTAGTTAGCATGTCAGCTACGGGGTCTGTCATCGTCATTTACCAATTACCTCCTACCAGCTAGCCTTTGTAACACCTGGCAAGTCTCCAGCATGTGCAAGTTCACGCAGGCAGACACGGCATAGACCGAACTTGCGATAAACAGATCTTGGTCGACCGCACCTTCGACACCGTGTGTAGGCCCGTACTTTAAATTTTGGTGTTTTCTGTTGTTTATTTACGAGAGCTTTTTTTGCCATATTTAGTTCTGTCCTTCTACTCGAAATGGGAATGAGAATGCATCAAGTAGGGCACGGCCTTCTTGATCAGTCTTTGCTGTTGTAACGATTGTGATATCCATGCCTCTTGTGGCATCAATTTTGTCGTAGTCAATTTCTGGGAAGATTAGTTGTTCCGTGACTCCGAAAGTATAGTTTCCGTTTCCATCAAATGACTTCGGCGAAAGTCCTCTAAAGTCGCGAACTCGAGGAATTGCTAGGTTTATGAGTCGATCAAAAAACTCATACATCCGGTTTCCTCTTAAAGTGACTTTTGCCCCTATTGCATTACCTTCTCTTAATTTAAATCCTGCTATAGATTTTTTCGCACGTGTCAACATGGGTTTCTGGCCAGTAATCACACTTAAGTCAGATATGGCTCCTTCAAGAAGGGAAGATCGGGTAACTGCTTCTCCTACGCCCATGTTCACCACGATTTTTGTGATTTGAGGTACTTCCATAATGTTTGACTTATTGAGTACTTCTTTTAAATGAGCTCGTATCTCATTTACGTACTGTTCTTTAAGCCGGGGTACTAATGTTGTTGCCATTAGAGATCAGCTCCTGTTCTCTTGCAGATTCTTACTTTTGTTCCGTTGGAATCGAATCGGTATCCTACACGCGTTGCTTTACCATCTTCTGGGCTAATAATTGCAACGTTTGAAATGTCAAAAGGCATTTCTTTATCAATGATTCCGCCTTGCATTGTTTCGCGAGTAGGCCTCTGGTGTTTCTTTGAAATATTTACGCCCGTCACAATCAGTTTTCCCTCTTTGGGGAACAGAAAAGCAACTTCGCCTTCCTTGCCTCGATCTTTACCAGCAAGAACTACGACCTTATCACCTTTTCGAATTTTCATATTTATAAGACCTCCGGAGCTAATGACACGATTCTCATAAACTGCCTGTCTCGTAGTTCACGTCCAACTGGACCAAATATTCGGGTTCCTCTTGGTTGTCGAGCTTCGTTAATAAGAACAGCTGCGTTCTCATCAAAGCGAATGTATGAACCGTCAACTCTTCTGTTTTCTTTTTTCGTGCGCACAACGACACACTTAACTACATCGCCTTTTTTGACCTGTGCTCCAGGAATGGCATCTTTTACAGTAGCTACGAAGACATCACCTATACTTCCGTAGCGCCTTTTTGAACCGCCAAGAACTTTGATAACCAAAACTTCTTTTGCTCCTGAGTTATCAGCGATTTTTAAACGAGATTCTTGTTGTATCATCTTGCGCGCTCCAAAATTTCAACGAGTCGCCATCTTTTCCTCTTTGACAACGGACGAGTCTCTTGAATCCTCACCCTATCTCCGACGTTAAGATCGTTTTCACCATCATGGACAAACAGTTTTTTTGTTCGCTGAACCGTCTTGTTATATCTCCGATGACGTACTCGGTCAACGATCGCTACTACTGCTGTCTTCTCCATGCCAGTTGAGACAACTAAACCTTCTCGAACTTTCCGTGGATTTTCTCTATTTGGGGTTTCTTCAGTCATCAGTTTCCTCCAATGCTTCAGCAGCCGCTATCTCTCGGGCTCTCAGTTCAGTCATAGCTCTTGCTACTTCTTTCTTTACTTCTTTTATTCGGCTGTAATTATCCAATTGGCCAGTTACAAGCTGAAAACGAAGATTGAATAATTCTTCTTTCGCATCATTGAGAGTTTCTAATAGATCTCCATCACTTATGTCAGTAAGATTTTTTGCCATTAGAAACCTTCCTTCCTGCTTACAAATTTTGCTTTAATAGGAAGTTTTTGGATAGCACGACTAATAGCTTGCTTTGCCACTTCTTCGTCATTATAAGAAAGCTCGAATAGGATCCGTCCGGGGCGAACAACAGCCACCCATCTTTCAGGATTTCCTTTACCTGAACCCATTCGAGTTTCTGCTGGTTTTTCTGTAACGGGTTTATCTGGGAAAATATTGATCCATACTTTCCCCCCGCGTTTAATATGGCGAGTCATAGCGATACGAGCAGCTTCAATTTGACGAGCTGTTATCCAACCAGGTTCAAGAGCTTGAATTCCGAAATCTCCAAAAGTTACTTCATTTCCACCCTTGGAGTTTCCTTTCGTACGTCCCCGTTGGTGTTTCCGGTGAGCGACTTTTCTTGGCATAAGCATTAGTCAGCCTCCCCGGGTCTAAAGATTGGGGTTTGGTTTTTTGAATTTGTGAGTTTCGCTATCTGTTCTTCTTCATCAAGAAGTTTTTCAAATTCAGGATCTGCTTCTTGTACGAGAGGTACGAGTTCTTCGGTTTCTGATTCTTCATCGGTTTCTGTAGAGGCTTTTAGCCTTGCTGCTGAAGAAGATACCACTTGCTTACCTTGACTTGGGCCAGAAGTTTCACCTGCAGCCATAGCTGCTTCTTTTGCGATTTTCTCTTCTGCTTGGACTTTGTACGGCAGTATATCTCCTCTATAGATCCATACTTTTACGCCTATTCTGCCATACGTTGTATGCGCCTCTCTAAAGCCGTAGTCGATATCTGCTCGTAATGTGTGAAGTGGAACACGTCCTTCTCTGTACCACTCTGACCTTGACATTTCTGCACCGCCTAGACGGCCAGAACACTGCACCCTGATTCCTAATGCTCCTGCTTTTTGAGCATTTTGAACAGCTCTTTTCATTGCTCTTCGGAATGCGACGCGGCCAGCTAATTGGTCAGCAACACCTTGCGCAATTAGAGCAGCATCAAGTTCTGGTTGTTTTATTTCTTGAATATTTAGTTGAACTTTTGGATTTCCAGTAATTTCTGTGAGGCCTGCTCTAAGTCGATCTGCTTCTGCGCCTTTTCTTCCAATCACAATGCCAGGTCGTGCAGTATGGACATCGATACGTAGCCTGTCTCTCGTTCTTTCTACTTCCACTCGAGAAATAGCAGCGTGTGGAAGTTCAGTCATTAGGAAGTTACGGATTTCCCAGTCTTCAATAACAAAATCTGCGTAATCACGATCGGCGAACCATCGTGACTTCCAGTCAGTTGTGACGCCTAGACGAAAACCATAGGGGTTAACTTTTTGACCCATTACTCATTCCCCTCGTCGCTGCTATCATCATTCTCTTTCACTTCACTCTCTTCTATGGTCTCTTCAGACTCTTTTTGCATACTATTTGGAAGTCGAAATCCGGCGCTTTCTGCAACTTCGGAACTTGTAAACCAAATATCTGCCTTGGTTCTCCCGTAGAACGATGATTCTTCAGGGTGATATATCTTCTTCGCCTTCTTACCTTTAATTACGTATTCAGGCCCCGGGGCAGATCCATCTTCTAGCGGTTCAGCTGATCCAGGTCCGAACGGTTCAGATCCAGATCCTATTTCAGTAGATTCAATATCTGGGGTTTCTTCTGATGATTCAACTTCTGGGCTTTCTTCTGATGATTCAACATCTGGGGTTTCTTCCATTGAATCTTCTGCGTTTACATCATCTTCTTCAGCAATTGACTCTTCTAGGTTTTCAGTATCTTCAATTGTTTCTTCATCTTTGGCTTCTTTAGATTTATCTACTCGTCGTCGACGTGATTCTGATGCGCTTTCCTGATTTCCGGAACCTTTCAGTTGCGCTTGTTCGCGAATCGCATCAAGTTCTTCTGGTGTGTAACGACCGAGAATAATTGTGATGTGGCAAGTTCTTTTCCGAATTCTTGTTGCACGACCCCTAGCTCTTGGCCTCCATCGCTTAAGAGTAGGTCCTTCATCTGCATAACAGGCCGAAACAAAAAGTTCTTCCGAAGGTATGTTGTCATTATTCTCTGCATTCGCTGCAGCAGAATTGAGGCATTTCTGTACTGTGTCACTAATCCTCCGTTCGGAGAACATCAAGATATCAGTAGCTTCGGCAAATGATTTCGTTCTAATCAAATTCAAAACTTCTCGAACTTTATATGCCGAGGAGCGAACGTATTTAACTTGTGCGCGAGTTCCTGGGCGTTCGTTAGTCTTTGTTGCAGTCATATTTAACGAACTCCTCGTTCTTGACCTGCGTGGAATTTGAATGTCCTTGTAGGAGCAAATTCCCCAAGTTTGTGCCCAACCATGGTTTCAGTAACGTATACAGGTACGTGCTTTCTTCCGTCATGAACTGCAACAGTGTGGCCAATCATGTCGGGGATAATCGTTGATCTTCTAGACCACGTTTTGATTACTTCTTTAGAACCCGATGAATTTAACGCATCTATCTTTTTAAGAAGATGAGCATCAACGAATGGTCCTTTTTTTAGACTTCTTGGCATATCAATTCCTTTATCGGCGTGAGCCTCTTGTTCGGCGGCGACGGACAATTAGTTTTTGAGACTGTTTCTTCTTGCTTCTTGTTCGAGATTCTGGTTTACCCCATGGAGAAACTGGGTGACGGCCACCTGATGTTTTACCTTCACCACCACCATGTGGGTGATCTACTGGGTTCATTGCAACTCCGCGAGTTTGCGGTCTTTTACCTTTCCAGCGATTTCGTCCAGCTTTACCAATTTTGATGAGTTCATGTTCCGAGTTACCTACTGAACCAACAGTTGCCATAGAGTCAATCGGGACTCTCCTCATTTCTGTACTAGGGAGCCGTAGAGTGGCATAATTCCCTTCTTTTGCGACAAGTTGGACGCTGGACCCTGCACTGCGAGCAATCTTTCCTCCACCACCTGGCCGGATCTCGATATTATGGATCACAGTACCAACTGGTATATAACGCAGAGGAAGGGCGTTCCCTATCCGAATTTCTGATCCCTGTCCAGACTGGACTATCTCTCCGACTGTCAAAGAATTTGGTGCGAGAATGTATCGTTTTTCACCGTCATGATAATGAAGTAAAGCTATTCTGCAGGTTCTATTTGGATCGTATTCAATTGAGGCAACAGTAGCTGGGACCCCAGTCTTATCTCGCCGGAAATCAATCTCTCTATAGAGTTGTTTATGTCCACCACCTCGATGGCGAGACGTCTTACGCCCATAGTTATTTCGACCACCAGTTTTCGGTTTACTAGTTGTAAGAGATTTCTCAGGAACGGTCTTGGTAATTTCAGAAAAATCAGCTTGTGTCTGGAATCTTCTTCCTGGACTGGTTGGTTTACGTCTTCTAATAGCCACTACATTCCCCTAGACATCAAATAATTCTATTGAGTCGCCTTCGGCGACAGTAACAAGGGCACGTTTTTGGTCTGACCGTTTCCCATAAGAGAAATTCTTTCGATTTCTTTTCCTTTTCCCTTTACGATTCAAAGTATTGACTTTCGTTACTCTCACTCCGAAGATTTGCTCCACAGCTTCTCGAATTTGTGGCTTGGTAGCATCTGGGTGTACTTCGAATGTGTAAACATTTTCTTCTATCAAGACATACGATTTTTCACTGACTATTGGTTTTCTGAGAATATCTCTGCCGTCTATCATGCGACCTCCTCATCATTCTCTGATTTACTTTGAGAAATTGTTGGGAGGTTATCTTTTGTAAAGATAACGACATCACTTACTAGGATGTCAAACACGTTGAGTTGCCCTATCGGGAGTACGTGAACATCTGCTAGGTTTCGGAAGCTCTTTTGAGTGTTGGTATCATCAGCGTTTATAACGAGGAGAATTTTCCCTGTGGCTCCAATCGCTTTTAGTGCATTTTGAGCAGCCTTCGTACTTGGTGCTTCAAAATCCCACGAGTCAACGATAAGGATATTATCTGATGCAGCCCTGTCAGAGAGAGCTGAGAGAAGTGCCAAACGTTTCATTTTTTTAGGTGTTTTTTGAGAGTAGTCGCGAGGCTTAGGCCCCATGGCAACTCCACCGCCTCTCCAATGAGGCATACGTGATGATCCAGCGCGGGCTCGCCCTGTACCTTTCTGTTTCCAAGGTTTTGCTCCGCCTCCGCGAACTTCAGCTCTAGTTTTTGTGTTATGAGTCCCAGATCGTTTTGCTGCTAATTGTCCATTAACTACTTGATGCATTACTGGGATATTTGGTTCTATACCGAAAATAGAATCATCAAGGTCTACTGAACCAGCCTTAGCGCCATCTGATTTCACAATATCAACTTTGCTCACTGGTTATCTCCTGAGTTAACTGGGACTTTAACTGCATTTCGGACAACAACAGTTGCGCCGCGCGGCCCTGGGACAGATCCTTTAATAAGAATCGTTTCCCCTTCCGAGTCAGATCGGACAATAGTAAGGTTCATAATCGTTGTCTTTTGTGACCCCATTCGGCCAGGCATTTTCTTTCCTTGAAAAACTCGAGATGGGGTGGCACATTGCCCGATTGCTCCAGGCTTTCGGTGAACTTTATGAGCTCCATGGCTTGCACGTTGTCCGGCAAAACCATGCCGTTTCATTACCCCAGCGAAACCCTTGCCTTTACTAACGGCGGAGACATCCACGATATCTCCTTCAACAAAAATATCAGCTGCGATTTCCTGACCAATTTCATAGCCTTCTGTATCTTCAACGCGAAGTTCAACCAGTTGTTTCCCAGGAGCAACACCAGCCTTATCGAAATGGCCTAATTGAGGTTGGTTGAGGTTCTTCTCTGCAACATTGCCTTGGGTGACTTGTAAAGCGCTGTATCCATCACGGTCTGGAGTTTTGATCTGTACAACTCGACATGGAGGAACCTGAAGGACCGTAACTGGGATAACACGATTTTCTTCATCCCATACCTGTGTCATGCCGACTTTTTTACCGACAATCGCTTTTCCCGTCATGAGGGATCCTCAGTCTTTCTTAGTGTTTACGTTCTTGTACTTGGATTGAATTTAATAAATCGATCTAAGTAGCTTTATTGCTGTGCCAGCTAGTTCCAATTTCACTATTGGCTTTTCTGGACATCAGTGTGGAGTTCTCTCTTACCACACGGGGGTCAAGCATACCGAGAGATAGAGCTAGGCCCAACCCGTTCATGTAAATGAAACAAGGTAAATCAAAGGATTTTAAACGCGTGTAATTCGCTCTTTCTCAAACTTTGAATTCCTGAGTAATCGCTAAGGAAATTTAGAGTTAGGACTGTTGGATTTTGATTTCAATATCCACTCCAGCCGGCAGGTCTAACCGTTGGAGAGAGTCCACTGTTTTGGCAGATGGATCTAGAATATCAAGTAGCCTTTTGTGGATTCGCATCTCAAAATGTTCACGAGAATCCTTATATTTATGGGGAGACCGTATAACAGTAAATCGATGTTTATCAGTTGGAAGCGGAATCGGGCCACGGATGTTCGCATCTGTTCTTCGAACTGTCTCAACAATTTTCCTAGTTGACTGATCAATTATCTCATGATCATAGGCCTTTAACCGAATCCTGATCTTTTGTCCTGTAGCCATCGAGGAATTAACCTATGAAATAATCTTGGTTACAGCGCCGGCACCAACGGTACGGCCGCCTTCACGAATAGCGAATCGGAGACCTTCATCCATGGCGATTGGGGCAATTAGCTCAACTACCATTTTGGTATTATCTCCTGGCATACACATTTCAGTTCCATCAGGAAGGTTAATTGTTCCAGTCACGTCTGTGGTTCTAAAGTAGAACTGCGGACGGTAATTTGAGAAGAATGGCTTATGACGGCCACCTTCTTCTTTTGAAAGCACATAAACTTCGGCTTCGAAATTAGTGTGTGGAGTAATACTTCCAGGGGCTGCTAGTACTTGGCCGCGGCTTACTTCTTCTTTCTCAATCCCTCTTAGAAGAGCTCCGATATTATCTCCAGCCTGTCCTTCGTCAAGTAACTTACGGAACATTTCTACTCCGGTACATGTAGTGGTCTGTGTTTCTTTGATCCCAATGATTTCGATAGAATCACCGGTGTGTACTACACCTTGTTCAATTTTTCCTGTTACTACTGTTCCGCGTCCTGTAATTGAGAAAACATCCTCAATTGGCATAAGGAATGGTCTATCAACGTCACGTTCAGGAAGAGGAATGTACTCATCTACCTGACTCATCAGTTCAAGGATCTGATTGGCAGCATCGGCATCGCCTTCTAAGGCTTTGAGTGCTGATACTGGATAAATTGGAGTGTCATCACCGGGGAAATCGTATTCATCTAGAAGTTCACGGACTTCCATTTCCACTAGTTCCAGAAGTTCTTCATCATCAACCATGTCAACCTTGTTCAGGGCAACAATAATTTTTGGAACGCCAACCTGACGAGCCAAAAGTACGTGTTCACGAGTTTGTGGCATTGGTCCATCCGCTGCCGAGACAACTAGGATCGCTCCATCAACTTGGGCTGCTCCGGTAATCATATTTTTGATGTAGTCAGCGTGGCCCGGCATATCTACGTGTGCATAATGACGGTTATCTGTTTCATACTCAACGTGGGCTACGTTAATTGTGATACCACGTTCACGCTCTTCGGGAGCCTTGTCAATATTTTCAAACTCTGTGAATTGGCTACCTTCTACATTCTCGCTGAGCACCTTAGTGATGGCAGCAGTCAATGTTGTCTTTCCGTGGTCGATGTGACCCATCGTTCCCACGTTGACGTGAGGTTTGTTTCGTTCGAACGTCTCCTTGGACATTTTTTGCCTCGATTATCTTTCTCTTACCCGGTTACTCCCGGTTTATTTGTTTACATTTACTTACAATAGTTCACCAGCGAAACTCAGCTGGAAAACCGCATTAGACCATCTTACGGCCAAGAATCAAAAGTCACTCACCTCTTAGACGAGTAACTACCTCTTCTTGGACATTTGCTGGCATTTGTTGGTAGGAATCAAACTGCATTGTGTAGTTTGCCCTACCTGAAGACATGGTACGTAGATCTCCTACGTATCCAAACATTTCTGACAAAGGAACTAGAGCATTCACAACTTGGTTGTTTCCTCTCTGTTCTGTTCCCTGTACTTGTCCTCTTCGACTATTCAAATCTCCTACTACCCCGCCTAGGTAGTCATCTGGAGTTACAACTTCAACTGCCATGATCGGTTCTAGCAATGCAGGTTTTGCTTTTCTAGCAGCTTCTTTGAAAGCCATCGTACCCGCAATTTTAAATGCCATGTCTGATGAATCAACATCATGGAACTTCCCGTCATTGAGTTCTACGTGAATATCAACAACTGGAAATCCTGCAAGGACACCAGAAGTCATCGCGTCTTTGATTCCAGCATCAACTGCAGGTATGTATTCTTTAGGGATACGACCTCCAGAAATGTTGTCTTCGAATGAATATCCTTCTCCTGGTTTAGCAGGTGAGACATCAATCTCTACTTCAGCGAATTGCCCTGAACCACCAGTTTGTTTCTTGTGAGTGTAGGTATTCGTAACAGGTTTAGTAATTGTTTCTCTGTATGCAACTTGTGGTTTACCAACTGTCGCATCAACATTGAACTCTCGTAACATCCGGTCAACGAGAACTTCAAGGTGGAGTTCTCCCATGCCAGAAAGGATTGTTTGAGCTGTTTCCTGATCAGTTTCAACTCTAAAAGTCGGATCTTCTTGAGAAAGCGCCATTAACGCTTTTGATAGTTTTTCCTGATCCGCTTTGGATTTAGGTTCAACTGCTACGTCGATAACTGGATCTGGGAAAGTCATTTCTTCAAGAATCACGGGGTTATCTATAGCAACCAGCGAGTCGCCAGTTCTTACATCCTTTATGCCAATAGCGGCCATAATGTCTCCCGCGTATACAGCATCAACGTCTTCGCGATCGTTTGCATGCATCTCTAGGATTCTGCCCATTCGCTCTTTGTTTCCCGTCCGCGTGTTCAGAACTTGGGAACCTTTTTCAAGCGAACCTGAGTAGACACGGAAAAAAGCTAGTCGCCCAACATGTGGGTCAGTCATGATCTTAAAGGCGAGGGCGGCAAAGGGCTCGTCATCAGCAGGTTTCCTAGTTATTTCCTCATTGCCTTTTAAGCTCTGTCCAATTATTTCCGGAATGTCAAGTGGAGATGGTAAGTAGTCGACTACAGCATCTAACAATGGTTGCACACCTTTGTTTTTAAATGCTGTTCCATTAAGAATTGGAACTAACTCATGGTTCAGGGTTCCTTCACGAATTGCATTTTTTAGATCCTCAACGCTGATCTCTTCTTCCTCAAGATACTTTTCCATAATTGTTTCATCGAACTCAGAAAGTTTGTCGAGCATTAATTCTCGGTATTCTTCTGCTTGGTCTACGTATTCTTCAGGAATATCAACTTCATCCCATGAAGCTCCTAAGTCTTCCCCTTGCCAAATAAGTGCTTTCATTGAGAGGAGATCAATTACTCCTTGGTATTCGGCTTCAGCCCCGATTGGAAGTTGAACTACGACAAAATTTTCAGTAAGTCTTTCTTTTATGGTGTCCAAAACAAAGAAGAAGTCTGCTCCTGTGCGGTCCATTTTATTAACAAAGCACATTCTAGGAACATTGTATTTTTCAGCTTGACGCCAAACAGTTTCTGATTGAGGTTCTACACCTGCTACCCCATCAAATACTGCAACAGTCCCATCTAGAACACGCAAGGATCTTTCAACTTCGACGGTGAAGTCAACGTGACCGGGTGTGTCAATAATATTTATCCGATGATCATTCCAGTAACAAGTAGTTGCTGCTGAGGTAATAGTTATTCCTCGCTCCTGTTCTTGTTCCATCCAGTCCATGGTGGCAGCCCCATCATGTACTTCACCTATCTTGTAAGAACGTCCTGTGTAATAAAGGATTCGTTCAGTCGTAGTAGTTTTCCCAGCATCTATGTGAGCCATGATGCCGATATTTCTTGTTCTCTCTAATGGATGCCGTGACATAACTTTATTCTTTCATTTCTGTTTTTTGTTCATACGTGCTTGTTAGAACAAATTCAATCATTAAGTGTAGATTCTATTTACCAGCGATAGTGGGCAAAGGCTTTGTTAGCTTCTGCCATTTTGTGTGTGTCTTCTCGACGTTTTGCAGTTGCCCCAATACCGTTAGATGCATCAAGGAGTTCATTAGCTAACCGCTCAGACATAGTTCGTTCTCTTCGGTCACGAGCAAAACTCACTAACCAACGTATTGCTAATGTTGTAGCTCTTCGTGGTCGAACTTCAACTGGTACCTGATAGGTAGCTCCACCGACTCGCCGGCTTCGAACTTCTAATTGTGGCCTCACATTATCAATTGCGCGTTTTAGTGTATCAATTGGGTCAGAGCCAGTTTTCTCTTCAATAGATGAAAGAGCATCGTAAACAATTTTTTCGGCTGTTGACCTTTTCCCTCTTTGTAAGATTTTATTTACCAACTGCGTTACAAGAACAGACTTGTATATGGGGTCTGGTTGAAGATAACGACGGGTAGGTGGTCCTTTACGGGGCATGTTCTATTTCCTAATCCTTCTTGGCGCCATATCGGCTTCGAGATTGCTTACGGTCACGAACGGATGCTGTATCTAAAGTTCCGCGAACAACTTTGTAACGCACACCAGGGAGATCTTTCACACGTCCACCTCTTACAAGAACAATGGAGTGTTCTTGTAGGTTGTGACCCTCACCAGGAATATATGCTGTGATTTCAACACCACTTGTTAAACGAACTCGAGCTACTTTTCGAAGCGCCGAGTTAGGTTTCTTAGGAGTCGCAGTGTAAACACGGGTACACACTCCCCTTCTTTGGGGAGCACCTTTTAATGCTGGAGTCTTTTCCTTACGGAATTTAGACTCTCTTCCTTTTCGAACAAGTTGTTGTATGGTTGGCAATTTTTTCTCCGGCGAACTTACGCTCGCTATGTTTATTTGTTTTAGAATCAGCATTCAAGCCTAGAGGGTCTTTGCAAAAGGTCCACACTAAATTGCAATGTTCTTTCTGAATCATGTTTATCAAAAGTAGGCGCAAATTATTTTGCTCTTATGATAAGCGGATTTTTAGCCTATTACTTCCTCTGTGGCTTCTGGTTCTATCTCATTTTCGGGTTCTTGGAAGACATCTTGTTGAGCCATCCAACCTGCAAGGTCATCATCATCTTCATCTTCATCTGATGAATAGAATTCCATTGGTTTATAATCGGGGGTCTCGACAGAGAAGTCTCGGTATTGTGTCAAACCAGTACCAGCTGGGATGAGTTTTCCAATAATAATATTCTCTTTAAGGCCGATCAGGTTATCCGACTTAGATTCAATAGCAGCTTCTGTAAGAACTCGGGTGGTTTCTTGGAAAGAAGCTGCTGAAAGCCATGAATCGGTTGCTAAAGATGCTTTAGTAATACCCATCAACTGTGGTCTTGCCTTTGCAGGTTCTTTTCCTTCTTCAACCAACTTTCTATTTGCTTCAACATAAACTCGGCCATCAATACTTTCACCAGGTAAGAAGCTTGATTCACCAGCATCATGAACAAGGACGCGGCGCGTCATTTGTCTGACAATTAACTCAATGTGTTTATCATGAATTGAAACACCCTGATCTCGATAAACGCCTTGGACCTGTTCAACTAGGTATCTTTGGGTCTCGCGCATTCCACGAATCTCAAGGAGTTCCTTCGGGTCACGCGGTCCTTCAATGATAGGTTCGCCAGCTATAATTTCTTGTCCATCTCTAACTTCAAGACGAGCTTCCATAGCTATTTTGTCATAGACATCTTCTTCACCATCATCGCTAACAACAGTTACTGTTCTGTTTCTTCCGTCTTCATCGATACGGATAACTCCAGAGGTTCTAGCCAATAATGCTGCTCCTTTAGGAGTTCTCGCTTCGAATAGCTCGACTACTCGAGGTAAACCACCAGCAAGGTCCTTACCGGCAATACCACCTGTATGGAAAGTACGCATCGTTAATTGTGTTCCTGGTTCGCCAATTGATTGTGCTGCAATTACTCCGACAGCTTCACCAACTTCGATATATCCTCCGGTTGCCATAGACATTCCATAGCTAGCTACTGAAATCCCATGTTCACTTTCATCAGTTAACGGCGTGAGGCATTTGACTCTACTGATGTCTGGATCAGCGGCTATTCTTTCCATCATCTCTTCAGAAATCATGGTTGCCTTTTCAAAAATTGTTCCGTCAGAAAGGTTTACGTCTTCTCCTAGAACACGTCCGTATAGACGTGTTCGAAGGTAAGCTCTTTTCTTCTCGCACCCAGGTTGTGGATCTGTTCCGACATAGTTTCCTGAAGCATCAACAAAATAATCCTCTGGGTAGATGTCTTCTATCCAGGCGGATGGTGGTTTCGCTCCGTCTGCAAATGGGTCATCAGTGTTAATAATGACTTCCTGCGAGACATCAACGAGTCTCCTAGTTAGGTATCCAGAGTCAGCTGTTCTAAGGGCCGTATCTACAAGACCTTTCCTAGCTCCTGGCGTAGCAATATAGTATTCAAGCATGTCAAGGCCTTCACGGAAATTGCTCTTGATTGGCCGGGGGATCATGTCGCCACGTGGGTTAGCTACAAGTCCTCGCATACCAGCGATTTGTCGAACTTGCATCATGTTCCCTCGAGCTCCTGAGCCGACCATCATGTCTATGGGGTTAAATGATTCTTCTTTTAATCCTTTTTCCATGTCATTTTTGATTTCTTCTGTAGCTACGGACCAAATTTCAACTTCTTTCTGGCGCCTTTCACCATCAGTTATAATTCCTCGCCGGAATTGTTTTTCTACCTTTTCGGCTTCAGCTTCGTGTTTTTCTAATATTCCTTTTTTGGTAGAAGGTGTCTTCACATCATCTACAGAAACTGTTACTCCAGATTTCATAGCCCAGTTGAAACAAAGATCCTTTAATGCATCAAGGCTTGAAGCAACTGTTGCTTTTTCAAATTCTCTTGCTAGAAGCTCTACGATTGATCCCATTTCTCGCTTGGTTACCTTCTCGTTCACCCAAGGATATTCTTCAGGTAAAGCATGGTTGAATAGAACTCGCCCAGCTGTTGTTTTAATGAACTTAGGTTTTGCATCAGAATCTTCTTCTGAATCAACAAGAGTTCTTGGGGATCGGAATTCTATTTCCGCGTGCAGGCTTAGTTCACCTGATTCTATAGCTCGCTCTACTTGGTCTAGTCTCCTAAAGACTCTTCCTTCACCTTCAGCACCTTCAATGTATTCTGTTAGGTAGAAAGCCCCAATAATCATGTCCTGAGTAGGAACGGTCAATGGGTTTCCATTTGCTGGGGAAAGAATATTATGAGCGGAAAGCATCAGGACACGTGCCTCAGCCTGTGCTTCTGCAGAAAGTGGTAGATGAACTGCCATTTGGTCACCATCGAAATCAGCATTAAACGCTGTACACACTAGAGGATGAAGTTGGATTGCTTTTCCTTCTACGAGTACTGGTTCAAATGCTTGTATACCTAGACGGTGGAGGGTCGGGGCACGATTGAGAAGAACAGGATGTTCTTTTATTACTTCATCCAAAACTGGCCAAACTGCGTCACGTCGTCTTTCAACCATCCGTTTCGCCGATCTAATATTTGGGGCAAGGTTGTCATGCACCAGAGTTCTCATGACGAAGGGCTTAAAGAGTTCCAATGCCATTAATTTTGGTAATCCACACTGGTGGAGTTTCAATGTAGGTCCAACAACAATTACAGAACGTCCAGAATAGTCGACTCGTTTCCCTAATAGGTTCTGACGAAATCTTCCTTGCTTTCCTTTAAGCATATCGGAGAGCGATTTTAAGGGCCGATTCCCTGGTCCAGTGACTGGTCTTCCTCGTCTCCCATTATCAAAAAGTGCATCAACTGCTTCTTGCAACATCCGTTTTTCGTTATTGACAATAATTGCGGGAGCTCCAAGATCAAGAAGTCTTTTAAGTCGGTTATTTCGGTTAATTACCCTTCTATACAGGTCATTCAGGTCAGAAGTTGCGAACCTGCCTCCATCTAGTTGAACCATTGGACGAAGTTCAGGTGGAATAACTGGCACAACATCAAGGATCATAGCTCTTGGATTATTTACCCGATTGCCTCGATCATCGCGGCGGTTAAAAGAGGATACGATTTTTAATCTCTTGATAGCTTTTTGTTTTCTTTGCGCAGAAAGTGGTTTTTGGCCTGCAGGTGGGTCTATAGCATCGCGAAGCTTTATCTCTTCTTCATCAAAGTCAAGCCGCTCAACTAGTTGTGCTATGGCATCAGCGCCCATCCCACCTTCGAAGTACTCGCTATATCTATCAACGAGTTCTCTCCAAAGCATCTCATCTTCAACAATTTGACGAGGGAAAAGTCCTTGGAATTCAGCAAAAGCTCTTTCGCAAAGATCCGCTTCTTGTTCGGCTTCTTCCACGATAAGTTCTATGTCTTTTTTCCCTTGTTTTTCTATGGCCTTAAGCTCAGATTCATTAGCATTGTCATTCTCTAACTCTGCTAGTTCTGCTTCTAATTCTTCTTGCCGTTCCTGTATTCTTTCATCACGTTCTTTGAATATTGCTTCCTTCTCCTCAAGCATTTCTGTTTCAAGATCTGCTAAAGCCTCATCACGTTTATCATCGTCCACCCAAGTAACGAGGCTGGCTGCAAAGTAAATTACTTTCTCTAATTGCTTAGCTTTCAGCTCTTCTCGAGGTTGCAATCCCATAAGCAGGTAAGCCAACCAAGACCTTGTTCCACGTAGATACCAAATATGAACAGCGGGCGCTGCAAGTTCTATATGACCCATTCGTTCCCGACGGACTTTTGAACGGGTTACTTCTACCCCACACCTTTCACAGATGATTCCCTTAAAGCGGATTCTCTTGTATTTTCCGCAAGCACATTCCCAGTCTTTTGTTGGGCCAAAAATTTTCTCGCAGAACAACCCATCTTTCTCTGGTTTTAGGGTTCGATAGTTGATCGTTTCAGGTTTTTTAACTTCCCCATTGGACCATGTTCGAATTGCATCTGCTGAAGCAAGCCCTATACGGAGTTGATCGAATTCATTTACATCTATCATTCTTCTCTATCCCCTAATCCTTATCGTGTTCCACTTGCCCGTGCAGCTTCTCTTGCTGCATCTTCTTCATCTG
>Ga0315327_10000425_pt1 | contig 20600 bp, 20 predicted proteins | sample M110032315metaG_FD_203460 | JGI IMG/M metagenome (GOLD analysis project Ga0315327, IMG submission 203460) | Ammonia-oxidizing marine archaeal communities from Monterey Bay, California, United States - M1 100m 32315 | ecosystem: Environmental > Aquatic > Marine > Coastal | place: USA: California... | reverse complement strand
ACGAAGAACATCATTTTTCATTGCTTGAGCCATAGAATCCCAAGAATCAGGATACATTGCGGTTATGCGTTCTTGGTATTGTAGAATTTTTTTATCTGAGGAACTTAAAGTATAGGAGTTCTCATAAGGAGAATAATTTATAAAAGTATTGGCAGCAAGTGAACCCTTTACATCACGACCATTCCATAATAGTTCTTTATTAGTTTTCTTATCTATGAAGTGTAATCTACGTGGTTCGGTAGCAACGAATATAACTTTAGAGTACTTACTTAAATCTTTCTTACAGAGTAAGTCATAACTGTAAGGAATTGATGAGCCACTTATAGCAAAGTTTTCAATTTCTTCATTATATAGTTCAGAAAGAAACGTGGGCCATCCTATAGTTACATGCTCGTGTGCATAACTATCACCGAATATACCAATCATTTCTCAAATGTCCCACCATCGAATACTTTAGTTTCTACAGAATCTATTTGTTTGAGTTCTAGTAATAGTAACGCAATATCATTTTGGATATCAAGTGCTTCGTTCATTGGCAATGTTATCTTGTTGTCACCTCTTAGGTTTGCTCGTTTAATCGTTGCTAATAGATTTTTTAGACTTTTATAATTCATCTCGTTTAATCGCTAATTTTGTTTCGTTTTGCATTTCAGATTTAGTTTTAAACGGTCCTATAAAACTGTAAGTATTTAGTGTATTTAGTTTCCCACCGTAAAACCATCTCCAGTCAGTTGGAAATCTTACTCCGTAATACCCAGCAACATATCTTACTTTACTTGTTTTACTTTTAGTATAAGTTGGAATTTGTTTCCCTTTTAACTCTATTGTTTCTATGTTATATGGCATATGTTTAGAAGGATATTCATCTACAATTCCTAATGAAGTCTTCAATGCTTTTCTTTCAGATAAAGGATTTGATTCAACTACCGAACTTTCTTTTGCTTCTAGTATCCTCTCACCAAAACGAGAGGTAAGTTCAGTCAAAGATATATGTTCGTTAGTAATAGAACCACCATCTATATTTTTTATATTTAATTCAAAATCATCAGACGAACATAAACGAATTGTGCCTATTTTAACTCCTGAATTCTCTACAATCCAAAACTTATCTTTAACTATTTGCTTTGTATATATCATAACTCGGTCACACAAGAAATATTATTTAGATTCCAGTAGTCTTTAAAATATGCGACACACTCTTCTTTATTACTAGTCATTGATATACCATGTTCTGCTAATAAATCAATATTGCCTTGTTGCCATTTCTTAATCGCATCAGATGTTAAGTCAACTCCTGTTATATCATTGATAATACGAATAGGAGATTCATCTGTGCCGAATACCAATTCGACTGGTGATATTGCATCATGGGTTAGAGAAAAGTGATTATAGGACTGAACATTCTCAAATGAATTTTCTACAAAAGACTTCCAGTTAAGTTTTTTGTAACCTTCTGTATTAATAACTTCACGTTGCCACTGATATATCAATTCTGGAGTTTTAGAAAGTATATTGTTTTTGACCCATTCTACCGCATCGATAGACATAAATTTCCCTAAGTCATTTATAAAATCAATTGGCTCTAATTGAACCCAACGTTTCAACATCATTAATGAATAAGTTATGTGGGAATCAGACCAAGGATAAATGTTAATTACTTTTGCATTAGTAAATGAACTCCAGTCTATGTTACGGTGACTGCGTAATATATAGTTTTTGGTAAAATGAGAATCATTAACTAATTTATCCCTTTCATCTTCTGTGCTGAACTTCATCTTATGGGACATATCCTTATCACGGTGAATAAGATTTACTTTTAGATTATGTTTCATCATCTCTTCCGAATGAAACAGTGCGTTAGTTTCTCTGCCCTTATATCCTCTGTAGAGGCTGATATCATCAAAAGCAAGGTCTAACACAGGAGTTATGTACATATTAGCAAAACTATCGATTGCACAACCAGAAATATCAGTTTTAGGAGATGTAAATTCTGCATCTATCTTCGCACTTAGGAAGTCACCCACTTTTTCACCACCACAGCCACCTGCGTAGTCTATGATATACAAATTGCTCCAATCTGTACCGTTTAACGTGATTTCAGTATCTTCCATGTTTCTTTCCAATTCTTTACATTGTGACATTCAGTATATGCATATGGACCATATTCAATTACTTGAGCAATGCCATAATCATTACCGCCAGGTTGTATATTGTCACCAAAGAATATCAAACTATCTTGGAATGTAAAATCTTTTAATATTTGTGCTTTATCTTTGCCTATCTCAATAATGTCTAATCCTGTTTCGCCTGCAACTTGTGACACTAGACCTAATTTCTTAGTAAACTTCTTGTTAAATTCATCTGAGATAGTTTGTCTTTCACTAGTTAGTTTATCAAACTTCACATATTTCTTTCGTTGTACTCTGTTAGCATTTCTGCCAACAACACTAAAGTTTAATAGTCCTGGTCTTGATTCAAAATGATTGCCTGTAGCAATATCAAAATCACTACTAATAGATTTCTTTAATAAGAAGGCATACGCATCACGTGGTAGTTCCAGATTTTTAGTATTCATTACGCATACACCATTTTTATATTTGGTATTGCCAGAAGAATTGTATACACATTCTACCTTTTTAAATACTTCTTCACCTATTTGTTCTATTGTTTTACTTTGGTCACTTCCTGTAACTAAGTAAACATTATTCCACTTGACGAATTCTAAGAACCATAGTCTAAAGTCTTCGTTTATTCTATCTCTACTTGGAGTTAGAGTGCCGTCTACGTCAAATATAAAATGCATTAGGACGGATACGGATTATTAAGTATTTTAGCAAGTTCGTCAGGTGACTTAGCAAGATTTTGTAAATCGTGTATGCCACAGAACTTTAAGAAGTTCATACCAACACCACTGTTAGTCTTAGGAATACTATTCTCTGCAATAGTTTCAATAAACTTTACTTTAAGGTCGTGTGGTTGAGCAGTTAAGTCTACTAGTTTCACGTTGCGTTCATAATCATCACGTACTGTATGCTCTACACCATTATGGTCAGTCCAACGTTGTAACATAAAGTTATTCCAGTTAAAACCACCAGCATCTTTGTCTGCGAATGCTTCTAACATACCAATTTTGTTCTTGGTACCTTTCTTACGACAACCAGGATATGCTGAAAAGATATTATCTGATGTATCACCACGCACACATTTCTCAAACAATGCCCACTTAGGGTCTACTTTCTCTTTGATTTCACCAGTCTTCTTCTCTTTGATAGGGGTCATATTCTTATCATCTTTAAAGAAACCATCTTTAGTAATGATACGATTTTGTACGCCATCATACATAGTTACATTGTCTGTGATAAGTTGGAAGTAATCACTGTCACTTGATACGATAATATGATTATCATTTGGATGTGCCGCAATAAACAAAGCAATCATATCATCTGCTTCTGCTTCGGAATTCTGTAACATAGTTACGTTAGTTTTTGCGTCTAAGAACTCTACCATGTCTGCGTAGGCATCGAACATAATTTGGTCTTCTTCTTGTTCTCTGACACTCTTGGCCATACGAGCAACTTGTCTGTTCTTCTTATATGGTTCATAGAAGTCTTTACGCCAACTACGACCTTCTAAACAGAACACGGCATGGTCTGCGTTGAATTTGTTATAACATAGTTTTACACTACTAAGCATAATATGATATGCCATACCAATTTTCATATCAATATTAGCACCACGCATTGCTACGTGCTTTGCTCTATGATACATATTAAACGAATCTACTAAGATGTATGTACTCATGCATTCCTCACTACTGTATTAAAGTTACTACTATTATAACACGAAAACGTTGTTTGGTCAAGTTTTAATAATATTCTGAAGTATCCTTATCAGTTTTGACTTTACTAATGATTAGACCATCTTTGCTATCAGACATTACACTTTTTCTGACACCTTCTTCATCTTCTAAATCATTCAGTACAATATTCTTACACAAGTCACTAAACCAATTATCTACGATTTGGTCTGGTTCTAGCCCATCATAACCAGATTTTGCTAGATATTCTACAAAGTGGTCATTGAAATCTAATTCAAAGAAACCTTGTCCTGGTGTATTTTCGTCTAGTTCCATTCCAACAACTCGGACATATTCTTCGCCATTGTGCGTTGCCATGTTCTTATCGTGTTCGTGTTGGTCTATATGACCATACTTGAAGTTAATCTTTTCAAGTGCGATTGCTTGTTCTTTTTCATCTGTAATTCGCCTAGCAACTGCTCTTTCTTTTTCTTCTGGCGTACCAAACCAAGTAGTTGGATTAAGTGTTTTACTCATAAGTTCTCCTTTTCATATTCAGTGAAGTCGTAATCTTTATCTCTCCAGACTTCGTTATCTCCTTCATCTAAAATTTTAATCCATTCAATGTTAAAGTCTCCTAGCCCAACTGGTGTTTCATTTTCTGGTTCATGGTCAACTGCGTTCTCACCCAAATCGTCCATTAAATCATCTAAACTTTCAGCAGTGTTTCCTTCACGTACAAAGAATTTCTTCTCAGCATCATAGTAATCAACTTCCCATAGAACTGTGAAGTTTGCCATTATCCTTCTTCCTCTAACATTTTTTCCCATGCTATAGTCATACTGTTAAACATTAAATCATAATGAAATTTTGCTCTATCTTCTTCATTTAAATCGCCACCATAGTCGGCCTCTAATACATCTGTTAATGTCTCTGCAAACTGTGGAATATCATCTTCATCTTCGATTGACTCAATATACTCACCATAAAAGTTTTCTACTGTTTCGTAATCGTTTCCTAGTTCAATCGCAAAATGTTTAATTAGTGTATCTTCTTCTACCATCCTGTTTTCTCCCACGGAACATCTTTATCACCAAAATGTCCGTATACACAATTCTCGCTATAACCATAGAACTTGAATAAATCAAATCTATCAATAATACCTTTAGGTGTTAGGTCGATATTCTCTTCAATATACTTTTGAATAGTTCTATTGTGTCCATTACTATCTACATAGATACTCGTTGGTTCTTTTACACCGATAGCATATGACAATTGAATTTGACACCAATCTGCCATATCGTCTGCTACAACATTCTTTGCTAACCACCGTGCCATATAGGCGGCACTTCGGTCGACTTTTGTGGGGTCTTTTCCACTAAAAGCACCACCACCATGGGGAGCATAGCCACCATAAGTATCAACGATAATCTTACGCCCGGTAAGTCCTGTGTCACCATCAGGACCACCAATGACAAACATGCCTGTAGGATTAATATGCCATGTAGTGTTTTCATCAATCAAATCTCCCATTACATTATTAACTGCCTCACCAACTACACTTTTAAGAAGTTGTTCAGAACCCTCGGTATGCTGTGTACTTACAACAATCTGGTCAGCACGTTTTACTTTACCACCTTCATATTGTAAACTTACTTGTGATTTCGCATCTGGTAATAGAAATTTATAAGCAGTATTTCGTTTCTCTTTGAGGTCTTTAAGTATCTCGTGTGCGTAATATATAGGTGCTGGTAGCATTGCTTCGTTGTCGTTACTCGCATAGCCAAACATAATGCCTTGGTCACCTGCACCAAAGTCATCAGTACCTAATCCAATATCACCTGATTGCGAATGTATTTCATTATAGATATTTAAATTATCCCAATGAAATCCTTCTTGTTCATAGCCAATTTCTTTAACTTTATCTCGTATAATATCTTTTACATTATCTACGTTAAAGTTCTTTACTTCACCCGCTACCGTCACGTGGTTAGTGGTTACAAGTGTTTCGATAGCAACACGAGTAGTTTCATCGCCATTCTTTAGTCCTGCATCAACTAACGCATCACTAATCTGGTCAGAAACTTTATCTGGGTGTCCATCGCTTACACTTTCGCTTGTAAAAATATAGTTATTCATTTAAATCCTTAATAAAAGTTAATAGTTATCTACTATTATACAAAATAATAGACCAAAAGTCAAGTGGTTTATGCTTACTGTTCTTGTAATATTGAGTACACATTGTACCCAGAATCCCTTAACTTAGCACCACCGCCTAGAAATTCGAGTTCCATTATACTTAGTATACTTACGATATCTGCTTCAAATCCAACGGCTAACTTAATTACGGCTTCAAGTGTCCCGCCTGTTGCGATAACATCGTCTATAACTAGTACTTTGTCACCTGGCTCTAATGCATCAACCTGTAAATGTAATTCATCCGTTCCGTATTCTAGTTCATATTGTGTAAAGATAGTTTTTCCTGGTAGTTTACCTTTCTTCCTAGCCATAGAAAAGGGTATACCCGTTGCTGAACTTAATGCACCTGCCATAGGAAAACCACGAGCATCTAGCCCAATGATTTTGTTAAACTTAATATTGTTTTCTTCAATATAGTCTGAAAACAAAGTCATTACATGTTGAAGACCTTGTGGCGCATTAAATATACTAGCCATATCCTGATAGAGTACTCCAGGCCTAGGATGGTCTGGAATAACTCTAATCAAGTTTTGAATAGTCTGTGGTGTTGGTTTTATGATAGTCACGAATTTTCTGCTAACTCTTCTTCTAGTTTTACAATCTCTTCTTTTAGGTGCAGTTTTCGTAACTTGAGTTTAGAAACAACTTGGTCGTTTGTACGCATTTTATATGCAGTAACAATTCCGTCGTCTAAATCTCTGTGTTGTTTTTTTAGATGTATGAGCCTTGTGCGTATTTTATTATCTTGGTCTGGTCTTACGGGTGTAGTCATTTACTTCTCCTATATTATAGACCTCTCATCCATATATTTATACTTTTAATTACCTGCTTTTGCTGGTAAAATATACTCGTATAAACCTAAGCCACTGTCAACTGCAATCATCATAGCACCTTGGTCTGAAATCTTCATATTCATAGTGCTTGTGTCACTTAGTCTAAGAATTGTTAACACAGTTGATAACGGGAATGACCAACCTGTCTTTAATTCACCTTCGACATTTGATGCAAATGGAAGTTCTACTTTGTCTGTTGAACTGTCACCAATGTAAAATACTAAATCACCTTTAACAGTTCGAGCAGTAAGTAATGGGTCAAACGCACCAAGAATACCTGCAAAGTATTGTAAGTCTTTGATTGCTTTTTGTGTAGGCATAATCTCTACATTCCATGCCGCACCACGAAAACTTGCAGTTTTGATTTGTGCGTCTACTAGTTCTGATACGATTACACGATATGAACTGTCAAAACCACCTGGCATAGAGAAGTTCAGTTCAGTAGTGACATCTTCGCCATTACGTGTTTCTGTTCCTACTTTAACATCTGCTACGATAGAATTACCTTCTTTGTCTTCACCAGAATAACTAAGAAGTCCATTAAGAACACCTAGTCTACCTAGACCAAACTTTCCTTCGAATTCAGGAACTGGCGTGTGTAATTTACCACGCAACACAACAGTACGGTCTTCGTCCATTGCATCGATTGTAGTTCCCTCTGTATCTGTTGTCACTTTAGCCGCTTGAATGATTCCAAGTGAGTGAGTGTGTTTTACAATATCTTTTAAAATGTCACGCATTTTTACTTCTCCTGATTAATTTAATTAATTATAACATATTTCTATGTCGGTTGTCAACCTATAAATCGAATAGATTATCAAAGGTTTCTGATGCATTTGCATCACTCATATCCCAATTTAGTACTCCAATTAGGTTATCTAGTTTCTTATCAACAATCGTCTGCTCCATTAAATCGTGGTCGAACGGCAAATCCTGAAACCATTGCGGTATCTTTGTAGCATCAATTGGATATGCTACACTCTTTAACTTGAATGTGTTAGGTTTTAGTTTACAAATGATACACTTCATACCATCTACAATCTCTACCGCATACTTGTCTTGGTTGAGTTCACGTAACATATTCCAGTTCAATGCGGCTGATACATGGCCAGGAAGATGTACTTTATCTTTCTTAGATTTGTCTCCACCATTATTCAAATCTCTTGCCATTGCCTTCTTAGCGGCATTCACTCTGTTCTTGTATGAAGTCAAGTTATTCACACGAGATTGAGAACCTTTTTCCCAACCTGGTTTTGTTCTAAATTCTTTCTTAAACTCTTTAACCATATCAATAACATCTTCTCGTGTGCCGTCAGTTAGTATCTTCAATAACACTTCACTTAGGAAGTTTTGCATATATCCAGGAGTATCAGAACGTTTAAGGTCAAGACCCATCGCTTTAATCTTTCCTGGTTTGCCATCTACATCACGGCGTTCGCCATCATCATCATAGATAAGCATCGCATATCGTTTCTTCTTAATAAAGATACCTTGTGTGGCACAGTTCTCACGACCAGCAACGATAATCTCACCTTCTTTTCTAGGAACATTAAAGAATGTTTTCATAAAGTCTGGGAAACTTTCGTTCACTTGATTCGCAACTTCATCATATAACTCTAAGACTTTATCTTTAGTCCATTCTATAGTCCCATCATCAATCTCTTGTTTGTAAACAGGATACATTGAATAGTAAATGGAGTCTGTATCACCATAGATAACTGCTGGACCTTTATAGTCATAATGACCTGCGATAACTTCATTTGTTTTCGCACCCATATGTCGAGTAATACAACGACCCGTAAGTGTTGTACTCTGACCAATACGCTTATCATAGAAACGACAACCTTGGTTCAACAACGCACCGTATAGAGAGTTCAAGTTAATCTTTTTAACTAACTGTCGTTTATCCCAGTGAGCAATCGCAACTGCATCTCCGTCTTTAATCGCTTCTTTTTTCTTCTGTTGCATCACTTGTCGTTCTGCATACCAACGTTCTAAGAGACTTGGAATAATACCTTGAATATCTTGTTTAAATATAGTGCCATTAGCAGTGATAGTCCAGTTTAGTCCACTATTGAATATTAAATCATATGCTTCTGCGCCAGATACTGTTTGTGCTGTTTTCATGTCTTCGTATGGACTATCTTCTAAAACTAAAGTAACTCTACTTGCTTTGTCTTTCTCATTTAGAACACGAAACTCTTCTGAACTAAATGTTTCATCCCATGCTTGAGAAGAACCATATGTTTTAGCACCAGTTTTTCTGCCTTCTTTAATTCTTCCACCAATCAGTTCGTCAGTCAAGTCTGGTCGAAGTTGTCCGGCAATAGTTTCTGGTGACATATTCATCGCACGAATAACTGATGGATAAAGAGAGTTGATATCAATACCTGCTACCCACTTCTGTAAACCTTTCTTAGGAACTGCCACGAAAGCACCAGCGGCCTTCTGCATTTCTAAGTCGTGTAATTCTTCATCAGTGAAGTCAACATCATCGTCTGACCATTCACGTCTCTTTCTGTCGGGAACAACCATACCTCGTCTGTGTGCTTCGTTGATAATTGCTTGTTCAGTAACAGCAACCGCACCCATTGTTGTTTTGATGTTCACTGTGTTATCGTGTGCAATTTCGTTTGCTAGTTCGATAAATCTTAGTTTCTTATCAATCTTATCAAGTAACGCAACGTCTTGTCTGTTATATGCCACAAACTTATAGAAGTCATTGTTGTATAATTGGTCTAGTGTGCCGTCATATGCTACTTTCTTTTCACCAACTTCGTGTTCACCAATCGTATCAAGTGCGTATGAATGCATTTCGTGGTAAGTATACTTACGATAGAGTTCTAAGTAGTCTAAGTGAATTCTACCAAACAAGTCAAATGTTTCTTGTTCTTTACCATATTTTACTATCTTGCGTTTCTGAGGATATAAATCCCAAAGACACATCTTGCGTGTATGAGACTTACTTAATACTCTAGTAATTCGATTAACAGTATATGGAATATCATAACCTTCAGAGTTCCAACCAGTTAACACATCCGCATCTTCGATAACATCCATGAAATCGTTCAGCATATCCGCTTCACTTAGATAGAGTTCTGTGTTTTCAAACTGTGAACAAATACGTTGTGCTTCTTCTAACCCCTCACCTTCACGCATACCTTTTGGTGGGATTACAAGTGTGACAAGTAAATCTAGCCATTGTAAATGAACCGTGATGGCTGTAATTGGCATGAATGGGTCACTAGGGTCAGCGAAACCACGAGTGGCATCAAAGTCTGTCTCAATATCGAAGAAAGCAGTATTGAGTGTTGGCGAGTCTATACCGTTATAGTTCTCACTCAAACACTTAACTTCAGGCTTCATATCACTTTCGTAAAATGTTTTGCCTACGTTTATCTTTCGTTCTTTATGAAGGTCTTTAAGACGTTTACATTTGATTTGTCGTACTGTGTCACCGTGAATACTTTTATGGTCACCACGTGGGTCTTTCACATAGAAAGTACGCCACGCTGGATAATCATTGTAGACTCGTTTACCTTTACTTCTTTCTACAACTTGAACAATGTCTTTGTCTTTGTTGTAGAAGGCATCTACATAACTCAAAGAGTGCGACCGACTGTTTCTAAGATAGTTTCCATATCTTCAAAGTCTTGGCGAGTTTCAGCAAGTTTTGCCTTGTGTGCCACAGAGATTGCTTTGTTTAGAACCGCTGGTTTAACATCGATTTCTTCAGCAATCGCTCTTACAGTATCACGTAATCCACCTTTGAGGTCTTCACATTCTTGTAGGACTAGGCAACCTTCATTCACTAGTTGGATGAGTTTTGCTTTTTCTTCTTCATTAATTGCGTCAATTGACATATAAATCTCCTATAAGTTGGACAATAAAAAAGAGTGTTTTTACACACTCTTTATATATTAACATAAGTGACTTAATAAGTCAATAGATTTTTGTGTTTATTTGTCTTCTGCCTCTGCTTTTTTTATGGCCTGTTCTACCATATCATTCGCATATTGCTTAGATGCCGCAAGAGGATTACCAAATCCAGATTGAGCGGCTCCATATGAAATTGGATTACCGACTTTCTTTGCTAATGCTTTAACACCACCTACTGCTCTCTGTGCCATACTCTGTTTTCCTAGAGTAGTTGGAGTGGGTTTATTCTGCTTTGTCATGTTCTTAATCATCTTGCCTTGTGGACTATTTGGATGATGTTTTTTACCAGTTTTATCTTTAATACCACCAACTGCTGTTTGAACTGTTTTGACCGCCCCACCAACTTTTTTGGCTGCCCCACCAACTTTTTTGGCTGCACCGGCAACTTGAGCGCCTACTTTAGCAATACTTTCATCGAAGTCTTCTTCTGCCTCGAGGCCAAGTTGATACTGTACTTTATGAAAGGCATCATGCCACTGTTGAGCAAAATTATCTCTTATATACAACTCGTCCTCGTTTTCTGGACCATAAATTGCATCATTGGCGCCATTTTTATCAGTGTTTGCTCTTCTTTTCGCTTGAAGTTCTGTTTGTTTAGAATATGCTTCTAAGTCATTATACACCTTAGCGACTTCTGGAGGTACTGGTGAACCTTCCTTAGTAAATATTTCATCTATAGTAAGTTTCATATGACTTAGCCAGTCATCCGCAGTATATGGACTGCCGAACATGTCAAAGATATCTCCCATTTCTTCATAAACATCGTAATTAGTATTAACTAAATATTGAAGTTTTTTAATTGTTCCGTCTGTAAATGATTTATTTTCTTTAACAGTTTCTTCATTTTTAACTGCGTTTAATTTTTTTTTATTCTTTTTTGATTTTTTAGATGCGTTTACTGTATCGTTAGCATTTCCAATTGCACTTCCGACCGCATTACCAACTGCACCCGCGGCTTTTGTCGCAACTGCTTTAGTTGCCTGTTTTGCCGCACCGCCAACAACTGCTCTTCCAACTGCACCAGCAACTGCTCCAATAATTGGTAAAATCTCATCAATGCGTTTGCCTTCTTTAATACCTTCACTAAGTTTGCTAAATGCAAAGTTTGACATTTTAAGCATGCCTTCTTTAGTTCTTAGCATATCATCAATTTTTACTTTTGTTTCTGGCTTAACTGCATCGTATACTGCCGAAACTGCTGATGCTGTATATAAATCAACTTTCATCTTGCCATCGTCAAATTTGACTTGCATGTTTTGTTTGTCTGCTACAATCTTTTTAATTGTATCAATTGCTTTGTTGCTACTCTTCGGTTTCATATCCATAACTTTTAGAAATTCATCTCTAGCCGCAACTGCTTCTTCGTCTTCATTCATTGATTCTTCAAGACCCATATCTTCATAATCTCGTTCATCGTAATCATATTCCCATGCCTTTAACCAACCTTTAAGATTCTCTTTAGAACCTCTAACATCGGCAAACCACGCACCGAAGCCACTGTCTGGTGGACCTTCTTCCCATTGAGGCATTGAAATAAAGACATTAAATTTCTTCATCAACTGATAGTGTTTCTTTAACAAAGGATTCTTAGATTTGGGTGTATCTAATTCAAGGTCATACTCTACTGTAATAGTGTGAGCCTTCTGAGATACATCGATATCTCTGTTTAATTTGTCTCGCATATTCTGATTAGCCTTTTGTCTAGCCATTTCTGCGCCTTGTTGTTGCATCTGTTTTACTTCTTCTGGGTCATACTTACCTGTTTTAGGGTCTAGTCTAAGTTTGCCATCATCGTAAATATCTTCATAAAATTCTTCATCAGTTTCACCGGCTGCCATTTCTTTACAATCTGAACATCTACCATGTCCATCATTGTAGTCCATCATAGGAGCACCACAGCAATTACTTACCATACCTTCTGAATCTGTGTATTCGTCACCTGGTGAATATGATTCTTTCATACGAGCATCTAATTGAACGTCATCATAACCTTGTGCTTTATATTTGTCATATAGTCTGACTGCTTCGTCATATGATAACCAATTGTCATTAACTTCAGTGCCACCAACCCAGACTGTATATTCCATTCCAGCCCTTTCTTCGTCACTCCATTCATCATCATTGTAACCTTCTTTTTTAGAAAGTATCATATCTTTCCATTCATATCTTGGGTCACCTGCTTTAAAACGTTTCCATGCTTCAGTATTATTATCTTTGTCTGCTTGTGTTACTTGCATTCTACGACCTGAACCCGTGTGTTCGTCATTGCCTTCTGCCAAATGTGCATCGATACCTGATGTTGATTTCATTCCCCAATGTTTAGCCGCATTCTTTGCCGCATCATAAGATGATACTGCGTGAGTTTCATGTTTGCCTTTATCAGCATGAACGCAAATGTAAGGACGTTCTTTTTGTTCTATAAGTTGTGTCAGTTTCATAAGCCTTCTACCTTCTAATCATTGGTGATTTAACGGGAGTATTATATGATAAGTTGCCTACCTCGGCACTATATCCCATCTTAGTTTTCTTTTTCTTACTCTTTTTCTTTTTACTATATATACTAGCCGACGGGTCACCACTACCTAATGGTCCTGCCACGGTTGCGATACCACCCGCACTTGTCATTTCGCCTAATATCTCATATATTTTCATAATAGTATTTATCTAAATTGTCATTTAACTAGTTCATCGAAGTGAGGGAATTCAGATTTGAATGATATATTTCGTCTATTTTCTAATCTTTTAAACTCATCTGAAGCATTTTGCTTCATTTCTGAAGTTACTGTGCTATTTAGTATAAGACTTCTCAGTGATTTTAACATATCAATATACTCATCTTTTTTATAAAGATTAATCATTTCATTTTCCATGTAATCTATCTGTTCAGTTACTGCTTGTGCGTGTCGTTTATCTAGCATTGTCATCGCATAATGACTAGGACCCTCTACATAATTGATATGAAACCATACTTTTGATTTGTAATCGATTGTTTTCATCTTGTCGTTTATATATACTAAAAAGTCTTTAAAATACGGCAGAGATAAAGAGTTATGGGCACATCCAAATCCTAATATTAAGTTATTTAACTTTGTTGATTCCTCGAAGAACATATCTAAATTGTTATCCCACTGTTTAAAATCTTGCCCCCACCTTACTAACTCTGAACGTCTACCGACTGCTTCACCAGATAATTGCATAATATACATTATATTTGGAGTATTCTCTACTATCTCAATAAACCTATCAAATTTGTGTTTAGGAAAACTCATAGAAGTGGTAATATATACGGTTAATTCAGTTTCTGGACTTATATTATCGTGTACCTTTGATAGATACTCTAAGAATACATACATATGTTCTGTAAAGAACGGCTCACCACCTAATAAACTGATATTGATATACTTCTCGCCTCTGAGTGTTGTATTACAGTATTCAGCGAATAACTCCATTACTTTATGAAATAGTTCTTCATCAGTATCAGGTTCTCTCTCTATTTTTAATTCTTTTTGCCATCTTGTGCTATGTTCTGGACCACAGTAGACACATGCTAGATTACATTTGTTTGTTAAGTCTAGTTCAATAAATGTTGCAGGAGTATCAAGGTCAAATAGTTCATCTTTTGGTAAATTCTTAGCCATGAATCCATTTTCCATGTATAGTGTTCTGTGACTTTCTCCTGATATATCTTCAGTATTCCAACATCCGTTACAATCTGGACACCGAATGCCATTAACTAAATCATTTTTTCGTTTTTGAAGAATAGGATGATTGAAAAGAAAATCTACACCATGTTCATTCAGGATGTCCATATCAAATGTAGTTTCTTTTATTTGGTCTAGTGTTAGATTTGTTTTACAGCACCAACTTGCTGTTCTTCTTGGTAATGATATTGTGATATCATTCCAAGTTTTATAACACATTGTGTCTTTGTTATACACTTGAATGCCTTTATCGTAGATTTTTCTTTGGAACTCCGTCTTTACTAACTTTATTGCCAAACTTAGCCGCTTGTTTCGTAATCTCGTTGGGACCTACATCAACAGTAGTGTTAATACCTGGCACTACTTTGCCTACACCACCAGTTTCGTTAGTTTTTTTTCTCTTCAAAAGATTGATTTCTTTTTGTAAGACATCAACTGCTTTTGTTAATTGGTCTATTTTAAGTTCTTGTGCCAAATCGGCAACATCACTATCTTTTTCATTAGTTTCAACATCTGCTAATAGAGCCGAAAGAATATTATCTGCTTGAGGATATTTTGTTTTCAACATATTTAATGCTCTTGTAGTTCTAGGGTCAAAGGCTTTTAAATCATCTGTCTTTTCTTGTTTTTCTTTGACTGACTCTTTACGCCCTAGTGTTGCAATACCTAAGTCTAGTAAATCTTTTCTAGTTACATTTCCTTTGTACTTGTTATACATGTTTACAAGTTCTTTCCATTGTTTCTCAGTTGGTCTAGCCATCCAACCTTTTTTAATCATATCTTTAACATCTACAAGAGTGAATTCATTTAATTCGAATTCTTCTATCTTACTTTCACCAACTACATCAAGTATAGATTCTCTATTGATACCACGTGACTTTGGTCCACCTCTTTTACGAGTTGCTTGTAGTTCTGCTTTTGTGTCAACAACTGCTTTCATCATTGACTGCATCACATCTCTGTCTAATAGACTTTGTATTTGTTCAAAGTCACCTCGTTCTGCCATCTTAGTAAGTTCTTTAAGTTTGCCAACTATACTGTCTTCTATTTGATTAAGCATAAGTCTGCCATATCCTTGAATATGTACTTCAGGATTGTTAGGGTCTTCTTTGTTCCACTTATAAATTCCAGATTCTTCATTAACTGTTTCGTTATCTGTTTTGTTATCTTTACTAAGTTTCAATGTTTTTCTAAACATATTATTTGAGTGTGCTGGTCGAAGTTTTGGCTCACCTCGTAATGGAAGAGATATAGTTCTATGTGTTGACCTTTGAGTTGGAGTAGAACGTAATCCACTTGGACCGTTCATTCTATATCCAGACTCATTAACCTTGCCAGTGCCACCACATTCATCACAACCTCTATCGTCTTCATCAGCAGTTACAGATTGGTCCCAACCTAAACCATCACAAGCAGGGCAATCTTCTTCTTCGTTTACTGATTCTACTGGAAATTCTTTATTAGATGTTTTAAAATCTTTCTTACGCATAACAGTTTTAACAATCAAATCTAATTCATTATTATCTCTATCCCAACGTAGTGCAAATGGCATGTTGATATCTGTCTGTAAATCTTTCATTACTGCTTCAGCATCTGGACCCATCTGTGCGATTGGCTTACCCCATTTTTTATACTCTTGTTTAAATAGACGTGTTAGTTCACTGCCAGTAATTTGCTCACCATTACGGTCATCGTTTACTCTGTCTAAGAAGTGACGTGTAAATTCTACATCAATGCCAACTTTGCCAAATATTCTATCAGCAAAAGTTTCTAACGCTTCTAAGTCAGATTGTGTGATTTTTTTATCTAATTCATCTAGTCTCATTAAACCATCTCTATCATATATTGCAATTCTGGATGCATAGGACTCTCCCATGTGCCATCTTTACATTTATTTACTATATCTTCACTCACACCATTTTCTAACAACTCATCATATGATGAGAATGTGCGTCCAGGACTTCTAGGTTGCATCAGACATGGTTGAGGATGTTCTGGATATGTATCGGGCACAATTTCTTGGGTGTTTAGTCTGTGATACTCTTTATAATTTGTATCTGTTGTAGCCGCACGTTTATATATTGTTTTGCCACAGTCAGGAGTCTCCCATACTGTGTGGTCAGCACTACTATAAATAAAGGCACAGTCGTCACCATCTAATATAGCCTGTCTGCGTTGTAGATGGTCTAGGTATCTTCCGTCTGGACCTAATCCCATCTGAGCGCCATGAACTGTACCATGAATATGATGTACAACCGTACGAGTACTGTCTGGTTGATAATATCCAAGTCGTTCACCATAATTCTCACTAATCCATTCTTTTTCTTGTTCCCATTTCCATTGAGTATCCAGAAATATAGTTTCGTCTTTATACATTTTATTATAACCCTTAGTTCCACCTTCCAGGGCTTCATAAGATAATTCATCATCAATTTTGCAAGTTAATTTTCTAGTAGGTACATTAAATATCCATTCTAAAACTAAGTGTGGTTTATTTTCCATTTATAATTCTCCTTGCGAATATTCTTGTATGTCTGGTGGAATGCCCATACCCTTTATAGTATTATTATTTACAAATGCTGTAAAGGTTGCCTTCTGCTCTTCAGGAGATAGGTTCTTCTTAATCACCTTAACTAGCGTCTCATAACTATATAGGTCTTCGCCATTATCTAAACCTAAGTTCTTTGCTATATCATCTGCTGTCTTCCACGGACCATCGATAATTTTATTATTGTTCTTCTTAGTGTATCCATTGCCTGAGGCTTTTGGAACTGGTCTACGTAAAACTCTTACTAGTCCATCTCTTGGACTAAACATAAATCTTTTTGATTGAAGTGGTCTGCCATCATCAATTGTTTCTTCACTGTTTTCTATGTTCACACTTCCAGCAATTGAGGCAATCATTATATTACGATAAACTCCTTTATACTGACTATCTTTTTCATTTGGTGAATGATAATAAGTCTTTAACCAATCTGGGTCACCTGGCATGAAATCTACTTGAACATATCCAGTTCTTGGTCTACCATCTTCTTTAGTCTCATCAAAGTCCATGATTTTAACCTTAGTCATAATCACACTTGACTTTGCAATGTCCATTATTTGGCTACTTTTTTTAAGTCTCTCTACGAATTCTGGTATTTTATCAGTATCAATCTTTAAAGCAACGTCAATATCACCACTAAATTCTCTTTTACCGACACTACCCAAAGCATTGTTTCTTAAATCAATACCTAACTCTTTCTCTAATGGAATAAGTGTTGGATTGATTTCATCAATATGAATAGCCCCAACTCCAGGTAATGACCCACCCTCAGATAATATTTCTGATTGTACTGCTTTGTGTTGGGTTAGTTCAAATAAGTTCATTATTATTTACCTTCAAATTGTCCTCTAGCACCGAAATTAGGCTTACCTTTTTTTCTTTTATTTGCATGTCTCCATTCGTTGTGACCTTTTGACCATTTTAGTTTCTCTGCGCCACTGTATGGATTGCTGTCGTATGGCTCACCATTCTTGGCAGCCTTTTGACCTTCTTTGTATTCAGGCGTTCCTTTTGCATCAGAATAATGCATGATGCCTGCTTCGTTTGTTTTCTGACTATCTAGTAGTTTGCTTAGTGCTTCTTTAACTTTATAAGTTTTACCATCAACTTTAAATTCTTTTTTGCCATCAATTTTTGCTTTTGCTAATTCGCCTGAGAATTCGTTACCTTCTGTCTCTGTTGGAAATAATTGACTGTAATATTTTTTATGAATTGCTTTATACATCATATCTGATTGTTCAGGTGTCGTATAACCTTGACGTTTGATTATCTTTAGAAGACCTTCAACTGCTCTAATCTCGCCTCTGTCACCAAATGCTTGTGCTAACATAAGAATGTTTTCTGAATGATTGTTTCTGTCTTCATTATACTTGTATGCATCTTGCATCTTTTCCAAGTCACCACCGTGGGCTTCAGGTGCAACATCTTTCTCATCATAATCATCTGGTCCATAACCTTTAGGTGTAACATCTAATGTGTCTTCAGTTACTCCATCAACTTTGCCTATCTTTCCAATAATGTTTTGAAGAACTTGGTTACCATCTGATTGTCCGTTATTATTATCTTTACTGTATACTTTGAACATTCTTGTAAAACGACCTTCAATATCGTCTTTGTTTTTCTTAACCCAAAGCATTAGAGTAGTCAATTTTCCTTTATCTTTTAGAATATTGCCTTCATCCCATAACTCAGATTTTCCAAGATATTTTAATCCTGCTGGGTCTCTTTCAACACCATCGTGTCGTAAACATAATTCTTGTATAAAACTTCTCTCTTGTGCTGTCCACATACTCCAGTTTCCAGCATCTTGGTCTTGAACCCATTCATCAACTTTATGGTCTTCTTCAAATCTGCTATTATTAAGTTTAAGTTTCTTTTTAATCCAATTCTTTGCCTTTCCAGCAAAATGACCTGCACCCGTTATGGCTCCGGCATAAGTACTAGCCGGTATTCTACTTGCGGCGCCTGCCAATGCTGGCAGCCAAAATATTTCTTTTAATTCTTCTTTTTCTTCATTAGTGATTTTTCTACCTAGTTCTTTTTCTGCCCATTTCACTGATTCGCTCCAATCTTGGTCTTGAACCCATTCATCAACTTGTTCTTCTTCTATTGATTCACCATTGTCTAACTTCTTTCTAAAATCTGCAACAAACTTTTCAATAGTATCAGCATCTAAGAAGCGAACTAAGTTATGAAATATAGGATTGTTTGCTAATTCAATTTTACCTGCGCCCAATGAGCCGACTAAATCATAAATTGGTTTAGCGTCACTATGTGTTGCTTCTGTTACTGATTCGTACTTTGTTCTGATTAAACTTGGCTCTAATTCAAGTTCTCGGCTTCTGATATCATCAACTGCATTTTGAATTCTGTGTGCTATCGTTTTGGCTGTAGCGCCTTCCATACCCAATTCTGGTGCTAGTTTAAATAACTGTTCCACATACTCATCTATTGTATCTAAGTAGCCCACGATGTTACCTAGGTCTTGGTGACCTTGAGATTCTCGTACTTGTAATGCTTTGTTTATTTGGTCATGAATAATATCTTGTATTTGAAATTCAGTATCACCGTCTGTGTCCATATCATTAGCAATTAAGCCTTCTTTAACCATTTCATCAACACAACGGATAGCAATATCACGTGTGTTATCGTTATCTACACCTTCAACTTTTGATTCGTCTATTGATTCTTTGGCATCTAATTGTTTATACAAACTAGCAACCAAGGCAATAATTGCTTGGTCACTTAAATTCATTGTTTTTCTTTGAGCCATTAAATTATAATCTTTGCCTTCGTTAACACTTTCTGATTTTGTAGAACCGTCAGCATTAAAATGTTGTTCTCTAATATCTTCAACATATTCTAGTGCTTGTTCAACCATTGTGATATCCATGTTACCATCACCACATTCTTGTAACACGTGATGAATATATTCTAGTTGCTCGTGTTGTTCGTTGGCATAACTACCTTCTTCAACTTTTTCTTTAACATATAATGCTATTGTGTCTGCATGGTCTTTATGAGCATACTGACGAGGTCTATCATATCCAGGCTTACTTTTGGCTCTATATCTTCTTCTGATAGGAACAATTTTTGCGATACTATTGATAATTTTATTATTGGCTTCTGTGTTGGGAATACCTTTTGCGAACGCATATTCACCCTCGCCTGCAGGATAATCGTTTAACCAATCTTTTACTTTCTGTGGCAAATCATCTATCGAAGCCTCTGTTACAGGTTCACCATTATAATAATTATTAATAGTTGTATTGCCTGTTTGTTTTTCTTCTTCACCTGTCATATAATCTTTAAGTTGTTTGCCGCCGTATAATACTGCGCCTATGGCAGCCATTGGAATACCATATTTGACTACTATTTGTGCAAATATATTTAACGTATCTTCATCCATGTCTATACCAAAAATGTTTTTAATTCCGTCTATGGCATCACCTACTTTGTCGTACACTGTCTTACCAACTGCTCCAACTATTACTCCACTAGCAGTAGATTTTTGAATCATATTTGTTGTAGTATCTTTAACTTTTGGAGCCGCTTTTTTACCACCTTTTAAAAGTAATTTTAATGCA
>Ga0315327_10000424_pt1 | contig 20626 bp, 20 predicted proteins | sample M110032315metaG_FD_203460 | JGI IMG/M metagenome (GOLD analysis project Ga0315327, IMG submission 203460) | Ammonia-oxidizing marine archaeal communities from Monterey Bay, California, United States - M1 100m 32315 | ecosystem: Environmental > Aquatic > Marine > Coastal | place: USA: California... | reverse complement strand
GGGTGACCCCTCAAAAGCCTATAAAAAATTAGGTTGGAAAGCTAGAACTAAATTTAAAGACTTAGTTCAGGAAATGGTTAAAGAAGATCTTAAAACTGTAGAACTAGAGCAAAAGACAAGACGTTTTGGAATTGATGGTTGATTAAGTCCGAATCTAAAAAATTTTCATTAAATGGAAAACGTATCTATGTTGCTGGACATACTGGAATGGTTGGTAGCGCTATAGTTAGGTTTTTAAAGAAAATTGATTGTGAAATCTTAACTGTTAATTCTAATGTATTAGACCTTAAAAATAGTTTAGAAGTTGATGAATGGTTTTATGAAAACAAGCCAGATGCAGTTTTTTTAGCGGCTGCTAAGGTAGGAGGAATTTTAGCTAATAGTTCATATCCTGCTGATTTTTTATATGATAATTTAGCTATACAAAATTCAGTAATATCAAATTCTTTTAAATATAAAATAAAAAAATTTATGTTTTTAGGTTCAAGTTGTATCTATCCAAGAGGAGCAAAACAACCTATAAAGGAAAATGCACTTCTTACAGGAGAATTAGAACCTACAAATGAAGCATATGCTATAGCTAAAATTGCTGGTATTAAATTATGTCAATTTTATAGAAAGCAATACGGTGTTGATTATATTTCTGTTATGCCTACAAATTTATATGGACCAGGCGATAATTTTCATATGGAAAATAGCCATGTTGTAGCAGCTTTAATATTTAAATTTTATGAAGCAGTAAAGTTAAACAAGGAGGAAGTTGTATTATGGGGCACTGGAAACCCTCTAAGAGAATTCATGCACGTAGATGATTTGGCACAAGGGCTTTTATTTCTTATGGAAAATTATAGTGATTATGAGCATATAAATATTGGAACTGGCAAAGAAATTTCAATAATTGAATTTGCTAATATACTTAAAAAGATTGCAGCTTGGAATGGAATTATTAAATTTGATAATAGTTTTCCAGATGGAATGCCAAGAAAAGTGATGGATATTACCAAAATTACTGAATTAGGATGGAACTCTAAGTTAGAACTTAAAGTTGGTTTAGAACAAACTTATAAATGGTTTACTGATAATTATGCTAAAATTAAAATAAAATAATTTATAATATAGTGATCTACTTGATAATTATAAAAGTAAATATTTAGTTAATAAATTAAATTGTTTATTAGGATTTTTAATGACTGAAGAATGGTTATATCAAATAAGAATTTACTTTTCCTCTGAATTTTCAGGTATATTTAGAGGTGATAGTATTTCAAAGAAAAAAGATAATTTATTATTGGTTTTAGGGAAACATAATGCAGATATACTCAGTCAATATGATGGATTTATGGGTTACGTTATGGAAGCTGAAAAAAATGGCATAAATAATTATCCCTTATATAAATGGACTAAAGATTCACTGGCTAAAAAAGATAAAATAGCCAAATATAACAACTCATTTACAGTATATATAAATTCAGAGGAGGTATATCCTAGAGTTTTAGCTGATAATCTAGAAAGAGATTTATTTGAATTGATAGATAAAGAAACAGTTTTAAGAATTAGTAAGCACGATACAAATCCTAGAAATAACCCTCAACCCCCTTCAAAATATCAATAGTTTATGATATAAAATGCATATGAATAAGTTTATTAAAACTGAATGCGGACTTAACAAATACGAGGACCTGAAATCAAGTAAAACTATTTTTGGAAGAATGCGTTTTTATTGGTTTGTGGTTATAGCAAGTTTAAGAGATAAAATACTTAAATTTTAATAGCCTCAATTTTAAGTAATTTTTCTTTAGTTTTAATACCCCCTAATGCAGAAAAACCAGTCAATTTACCTTTAACCGATAACACTCTATGGCATGGTATTATTATTAATAAAGGGTTTTTTCCGCAAGCATTTCCTATTGCCCTTGGAGAAGTTTTCAATATAGCAGATAATGTAAGATAAGAAACAGTTTTACTATAGGGTATTAAAGATAATTGCTTCCATACACGTTTTTGAAATATACTACCTTCAGGTTTAGTATCTAAATTAAAGACAGTTCTTTTTCCTAATAAATATTCTTTTATTTGATTTTTTGATCTATTTAATATTTCAGAATTTGAATTTTTAATTTTTTTATTTGTAAACTTGATTAAAACTACTACTTCGTTAATAGAAAATACTTTTATATTTCCTAATACTGTCTTAAATATTATAGCATCTTTTTTTTCCATATATTGCAATTAATTTAAGCCAAAAAATATAGGTTCATCTTTATTTAACCAAGGCTTATTTTTTACCATAATTTGATTAAATATATCCCATTCTAAAAACCTTATTAGCCAAGCATGTACATTTTTGTATGGCATTTTTTCATCAAACCATTTTATGTCTGCTATTCTGTATTGTCTAATAAATGGAAGTATAGCTATATCTAAATAACTTGGACTATTGCCAAATAACCAAATATTGTTATTTGTAAATAGTTTCTCAACTATATATATAATTTTTAAAGCTTCATCTCTATGTGTTTCTTTTGATTTAACTCCTTCACTTGGATCATAACGGTTATTATATTTGTACCTATCGAGATGAAACTTGAATTCACTATCAAACTTATTTAAGATTTTATTATGCATATTAATATTGTCTAATTTTGATTTTTTTAAATTATATTTATCATCGTACTCAATTGCCCAATTCATAATATCCAAACTTTCCTCTAGAACTGTACCATCATATAGCTGTAAGACAGGAACGGTTGCTTTAGGAGAAATAGTTATCATTTCTATAGGAATATCTCTTAATAGAACTTCTCTCAATTGCACTTCAATTCCACACAATTTAATAAATATTCTAGCTCTCATTGCGTATGGACATCTTCTAAAAGAATATAAAATTGGTTTCTTATCCATTAGTTTTCCTAGTTATTGTTGAGGATGCTATAGGCTTACTTCCAATATGCTTTTCTCCTCTTTTTAGTGATAAATCAATTTGCTTTTGTCTGTCTGCATATCTCTTTTTACTTTCTGCACTTTTCGTATTATGGCAATATTTACATGAAACTCCATGAATATATGATTTTAATTTTGTATCTTCTATTTTGAGTGGCATTCTACAACCGTGACACATTACATATGAACCAGGTTTTAGTTCTTCTGCAACAGAAACTCTTTGGTCAAATACAAAACACTCCCCGTTCCATAAACTTTTTTTCTTAGGAACATTTTCTAGGTATTTCAATATACCTCCTTTTAAATGTGAAACATTAGTGAAACCTTTTTGCACTAGGTAAGAAGTAGATTTCTCACATCTGATTCCTCCAGTACAAAACATTGCTATTTTTTTATTTTTGTAATCATCATCCGTGTTTTCTAGATTATTTTTGATCCAATTAGGTAAATCTCTAAAACTTTTAGTTTTAGGATTAATTGCACCTTTAAATGTTCCTATAGAAACTTCATATTCATTTCTAGTATCTATTAATATTGTATTTGGGTCAGAAATAAATTCATTCCAATCATTAGGATCAATATATTCTCCTATATATTTATTAGGGTTAACTTTGGTATCACCTATAGTTACAATTTCTTTTTTCAGTCTAACTTTCATCCTATTAAAAGATTCCTTAGAACTATATGAATATTTAGGAATAATAGAAGAAAAGTTTTTATCATTTTTTAATATTTCTAGAAATTTCTCTATATTTTTTTGTGAGCCCTCAACAGTTCCATTAATACCTTCTGGTGCAATTAAAATAGTACCTTTTGTATCAAATTTATAACAAATATTTTCAATTAGTATTTTTAGTTTTTCTAAATCTAATATTTTTACAAATTTATAAAATGATATAATACAAATGTTATTCATCAAAGTAACTCCTGATATAACAATTTATACAAAATTATAAATTATTCAAAATTTTATCTACTTTTATATAGTCTAAATCATTTCTTTTAAAATAAATTATTGGAGGGTTTTTAATATAGTTTTTAAGAGAGTTTATAGTTGTTTCACAACCTACATCATTAATTTCACTCTGCATCATAACGATTGAGCTAATATTAATGTTATGTTTATTTAGAATTTCATATGCATTAAGAGTATGACTTATACTTCCTAGGTAAGAACCTATAGTTAATATAACAGGAATATTAAGTTTAATAATTAGGTCCATGATTGTGTATTTATCATTTATTGGAACCATGGTTCCACCTACACCTTCAATTAAGGTTAAGTCATAATTCATATTATTTATATTATTTTTGCAAAAGCTAAATAAATCCTCAAAGCTAATGTATTGTTCTTCATTTTTTGCTGCTGTATCCGGAGATAAAGGGTCTCGAAAACGCCAAGGTGAGATTTTATCTATATCATTTATGGAAGCATTTAAGGCGTCCAAAATAATTCCAGTATCTGTTTCATTTAAATTATTTATATTAAAGCCACTTATTATAGGTTTTAATGCATTTACTTTATGATTTAACTTAATTGCTCTTTTAATTAGCATTTCTGTTAAAAATGTTTTCCCAATATTAGTACCTGTACTAGTTATAAAAGCATGTTTTTGCATAACTAATTCATTCTTTTCAAAATATTTTTTGTATGTTTAGCTAGATTTATAATATCTTTTTTCTTATGAGATGAAGAAAACGTAAACCTTAATCTAGATGTATTCCTAGGTACTGTAGGAGGCCTTATAGCGCCAATATAATAGCCGTATTTTTCTAGCAATTTAGAAGCTTTAATAGCATTTTCTTCAGAATGCATAATAATTGAAACTATAGAAGATTCAGGTATAGGTAATTTAGCTATTTCGCAAAATAATTTTGCATATTGATAAGGTTTATGGGTGATTTTAGAATTTGACATTATTATTTCTAAAGATTTTATAGAAGCTGCTAGAGTTCCTGGTGGAAGACCTGTTGTATAAATTAAACTTCTAGCCTTATTATGTAATAATTTTATTATTGTTTTTGGAGCAGTAACAAAGCCTCCATAGCTACCTATTGCTTTAGATAATGTTCCCATTTGTACCAAGATTTCTGGAATAGGACTGTATTCATGGAGTGATCCTCTTCCATCTCCCAAGACACCAAAACCATGTGCATCATCTAAAATAATTGAAGCATCATACTTATTTGAAAGAAAGGCTAATTCTTTAATTTTACCCCTATCACCATCCATACTAAAAACACCTTCAGTTAATATAAAGCAGTGAAAATATTTTTGTCTGTGCTTTTTTAGTAATGATTCTACATGATTAGTATCATTATGTTTAAACTTTATGGATTTTGCGCTTGATAATTTTATTCCTATATTTGTAGATGAATGACTTAGTTCATCATATAGCAATATGTCCTTATTAGAAGAGAGAGCAGGAATTATTCCAGTATTAGTTAAGTAACCACTTCCAAATACACATGCATCTTCAGACTTTTTATATCTTGCTAATAGGTGTTCTAATTTTTCATAGAGTGGACTATTTCCTGATACTAGTCTAGATGCACCAGAGCCTGAACCGTATTGTTTGGTAGCACTAATACTTGCCTTTATTACTTCTTTGTTTTTACTTAACCCCAAATAATCATTACAGCTGAAAGAAATGAGTGTTTTTTTATCCCTTTTAACAATTGAGTTATTATTTCTATTAGTTAAAACTAACTTTCTAGTCTGAGATAATTTATTTATTTCAGATAATTTATTTTTATATAAAGAAATTATTTTACTATTCATGTTATTTCTTGCTTGCTCAATATTTTAATAATACTATATTAGCGATTATGAATAAAATATATAATAATAATTCTATTTTAAGACATAATTGGACTAGTGAGGAAGCTAAATCAATTATAGATCAGTCTTTATTAGATCTTTTATATAAGTCTCATACTATTCATAGAAGCAATTTCCCAAAAAATGAAATACAAAAAAGTAAATTGTTAAGTATCAAAACTGGGTCATGCCCAGAAGATTGTTCTTATTGTTCTCAGAGCGCTCATCATAATGTTGATTTAAAGAAAGAGCCGCTAATTTCATTAGGAGAAGTTGTTAAGGCAGCAGAAGATGCCGTTAAAGAAGGTGCAACAAGATTTTGTATGGGGGCTGCTTGGAGAGGACCAACAGATAAAAATATTGATCAAGTTTGTGACATGGTAGAAGCCGTAAATGGTTTAGGTTTGGAAAGTTGTGTAACATTAGGTATGCTTAAAGAAGGCCATGCAGAAAAGTTGGCTAAATCAGGTTTAAATTACTATAACCATAATATAGATACATCCGAAAAGTTTTATAAATCTATTATTACTACTAGAAATTTTTCTGATAGAATCGATACTTTAGAAAAAGTTAGGAATGCAGGAGTTAAGGTATGCTCAGGAGGTATTATTGGTATGGGTGAAACACGATCTGATAGATCTGAAATGATAAGAACACTATCAAACTTAGATGAACACCCTGAGAGTGTTCCAATTAATATGTTAATTAGAATACCTGGAACACCTCTTGGGGATGTAGAGCAATTGAACCATATTGAGCTTGTAAGAACCATTGCCTTGGCAAGAATAATGATGCCATTATCTACTGTAAGACTATCAGCTGGTAGAGCAGAAATGTCTGATTCTACACAAGCTTTATGTTTCTTAGCTGGAGCAAGTTCTATATTTTTAGGGGATGTATTACTCACTGCAGATAATCCTGGTACTGATAAAGATTCTAAGATGTTAGAAGATTTTGGTTTGACTGGCGAAACTAAAATTACCTTTAAAGAAGTAATAAACAAAGTATCTTAATCTTTTGAATTTTCCACACCCAAATCTATGGTATCCATATGCTCAAATGAAGCATTTGGAATTTGTTCCTAAAGCGGTAAAAACTTTAGGATCAGAAATAACTTTAGATAATAGTGAAGTGCTTATAGATGGTGTTGCCTCATGGTGGACAGCATGCCATGGATATAATCATCCAAATATTATTAATGCAATGAATAAACAGCTTAATGATATGCCTCACATCATGTTTGGAGGTTTTACACATAATCCTGCCGAACAGTTAGCAACAAATTTAAAAACAATGCTTCCATCTATTTATAATCATTACTTTTTTGTAGACTCAGGGTCTGTAGCAGTTGAGGTTTCTATGAAAATGGCTATTCAATATTGGGTTAATAAAAATAGACCAAATAAAAGAAAATTTTTAAGTTTTAAAAATGGTTACCATGGAGATACTTTAGGTGCAATGTCAATTTGTGACCCTGAAGAAGGTATGCATTCTTTATTTAAAAACTATGTTCCTGAGCAATTAAATATAGATATACCACTTAATGATGTTATAAAAGAAAATTTTAAAAACATCATAATGAATTATAAAGAACATTTAGCAGCAATTATTATAGAACCACTAGTTCAGTGTGCTGGAGGCTTTAAATTTCATGATGATAACGTTTTAAAATTTATTAGTAATATTGCAAAAGAGAATAATATCCTCTTTATAGTTGATGAGATTGCTACTGGATTTGGAAGAACAGGTACTATGTTCGCTTTTGAAAATAGTAAAATAAAACCAGATATAATTTGCTTAGGGAAAGCATTAACTGGAGGAGCCATATCTTTAGCTTGTGTTGTCTCAACAGATTCAATATACGAAGCATTTTTAACAGATAAAGATGAAGACGCATTAATGCATGGACCAACTTATATGTCTAATCCTTTAGCTTGTGCAGCTGCTAATGCCTCAATTGAATTATTTAAAAATGAACCTAGGTTATTACAGGTTAAAAATATAGAAAGGGCTTTAGTTAAAGGTTTAGTTGAATGTAAAGATTTTAATTCAGTAGCTGATATAAGGGTTAAAGGTGCTATAGGAGTAATTCAAGTAAAAGAGATGAATAAATTAAATTGGTTAAGAAAGAGATTTGTTGAAGAAGGTGTTTGGATTAGACCGTTTCTAGATGTGATTTATCTTATGCCCTCGTTTACAATATCTGAAAAAAACCTTAATAAATTAATTATCGCACTAATAAAAATAATACCAGAATGGGAATATGAGTGTAAAAAATAACTTAAGTTAAATATATGAAATATAACTTTAATATTAGTATAAAAAGAACCAACAGACTCAAAACTATATCACTGAAAGTAAAAAACCAAGAAGTAGTTTTATCTGTACCTAGGTTTGTTTCAGATAGTGAAATTGATAGTATAATTGAAAAAAAAATAAATTGGATTAAAAATAAATTAGCTATAGAAAAAACAAAAGGTTTTGAGATAAAAAGAAAATATGAGAATGGAGATAAATTTTTATATTTTGGTTCTGAGTATTTATTAAAAATAAAAGAGTCTAATATAGATAATGTATATTTAGATAAGAATAATATTATTGTAGAAGTTAAAAATAATATTAATACTTCTAATATTAGAAATATTCTTAAAAATTGGTACATTAGTGAATCAAAAAAATATTTAATAAGAACAACTAGTTATTATGAAAAACTAATAGGAGTATCAGTGAATAAGTTATTATTTGGTGTATATAAAAGTAAATGGGGTAGTTGCAATTCAAAAAAAACTATATCTTATGATTGGCGTATTATAATGGCACCACTTGAAGTAATACATTATTTGATAATTCATGAATTATGTCATATAAAACATCTTAATCATTCTAATAATTTCTGGAATATTGTTGAAAAATATATGGCTACCTATAAGTTGCAAAAAAAATGGTTAAAAACTAATTCTAGTAAGTTGATTTTGTAATCTCATTTTTTTTTAAATATATATATGCATATAAATATATTTTGATTAGTATAATTAAACTTATTTATTTTTTATAGGAGGGTTAAATGGATATAGATGCTGGTGACTTAACATTTCAATTAAAAGATCATAATTTATTTAAGCAACAATGTTTTATAGATGGTGAATGGGTCAATTCTGATAACGGTAATACTTTTGATGTCTATAATCCTTCAGATCTTACTCTGGTTGGTTCTATGCCTAATTGTTCTAAGTCTGATACAATTAAAGCCATAGAGGCAGCTAATAATTCTTGGAGTGCTTGGAAGAAGCTAACTGGGAAAGATAGGTCAATTATTATTAGAAAATGGCATGAATTAATTTTAGATAATATAGATGACTTAGCACTTATTATGACTTTAGAAAATGGTAAACCTATTGCAGATTCTAGAGGAGAAATTATATATGCATCTTGGTTTACTGATTGGTTTTCTGAAGAAGCAAAAAGAACGTATGGAAAGACTATCCCTTCAACAATGGCAGATAGAAGAATGATGTCTATAAAACAGCCAATAGGTGTATGTGGAATTATAACACCTTGGAATTTTCCAGCAGCTATGATTACAAGGAAAATTGCTCCTGCTTTAGCAGCTGGTTGTCCTGTTGTTATAAAACCTGCTGGTTCTACTCCATTTTCTGCAACTGCATTAGTTGAATTAGCTCATCGTGCAGGAGTACCTAAAGGAGTAATAAATCTTATATCTGTTTCTGAAGAGAATGTATCAGAGGTTGGTGATGAATTGTGTACTAATAATCATGTCCGTAAAATTTCCTTCACTGGGTCAACTAATGTAGGTCGTGCCCTAATAGCAAAAACAGCATCCACAATTAAAAAGGTATCTATGGAATTAGGTGGGCATGCCCCTTTAATTATATTTGAAGATGCTGATATAGATGAAGCTGTGGACGGAGCTATGGCTAATAAATATAGAAATAGTGGCCAGGTTTGTGTTTCCGCAAATAGAATATTTGTTCATGAAAATATATATGATGAATTTGCAAAAAAGTTCTCTGAGAAATCAGCTTCTCTTAAAGTCTCTGACGGTAGAGAGGATGGTGCTCAAATAGGACCACTTATTACAATGTCTGCAGTTGAAAAGGTGCAAAGTCACGTAGAAGACGCTGTAAATAAGGGGGCTACGGTAATGACCGGTGGTGCTTTAGATAACGCTGGAAAGCAATTTTATAAACCTACTGTAATGACTAATGTTACAAATAAAATGAAAATATTCTATGAGGAAACTTTTGGTCCTGTGGCTCCACTAATCAAATTCTCTTCTGAAGAAGAAGTTATTGAAATGGCAAATGATACCAATTATGGGCTAGCAGGTTATTTTTATAGTAGAGATATAGGAAGAATCTATAGAGTAGCTGAGGCTTTAGAGTATGGAATGGTAGGTATTAATGCTGGAGTAATTTCTACTGAAGTAGCTCCTTTCGGAGGAATAAAAGAGTCAGGCATAGGAAGAGAAGGTGCTGCTGAAGGAATAGATGAATATTTAGAAACAAAGTATATGTTAATTGCAGGTATAGATGATTAAAAGTCTCTATGAAAAATAAACATTTAGTTATAATTTCTTTTGACACCAAAGCAGGAGGTATATCTAAAATGATAGGTATACACTCTTTGGCTTTAGCTCGTGAAGGCTATAGATTATCAATAATATTACCAGAAGTTTCTGATGCTATAAATACTGTAAATAATTATATTAAAAGGAATATTGAATATAGAAATTTTATAAATATCCATACATTTAATGCTTTTGACAAACTTTTGTTAAAATTAGGTTTCTGTAAATGGATTAATAAAATAATAAATGGTGCGGATGCGTGTTTTGTTCATAATGCAAAATTAATCTCATTAATTAAGAATAATTATAAAAAACCTGTATTTGCTGTAAATCATACAGCTAAATTTTCTCAATTAAAATTTTATAATAAGGCTGATCTAATATATGCAGTAAATAGAAAAATTATTTCAGAATTGATTAATTTTGGTATTAATAAAAATAGATGCATTTATTGCCCTAATGTTTTAGTAGAGATGCCACATATAAAACCAAAAAATATTAATAAAAAGAATATTGTAATTGGGGCCTTAGGAAGAATGGTGGAGAAGAAGGGATTTTATGATTACATTGATGCATTAAAAACCTTAAAGAAAAAAGGTTTTAATTTTACAGCAATTTTAGCAGGTGATGGTCTTTTATATAAGGATTTAAAAAAATATGCCGCTGATTTGCCGGAATTAGAGTTTCCTGGTTGGGTTCAAAATAAACAAGAGTTTTTTAATAAAATTGATATATTCTGTCAACCTTCTCACTTTGAACCTTTTGGTTTGACAGTAATTGAAGCAATGTCATATGGAAAACCTGTTATTTCTACTAAATGTGATGGCCCAATTGAAATAATAAATTGCGATAAAAAAAATGGAATTTTAGTTTCTATAAATAATCCTATAGAAATAACAGAGGCTATAATTAATTTAATATCCAACTCAAATTTATATCTAAATATGTGTAACTTATCTGCTAAACATATTCATAAATTTTATAGCATTAGCAATTTACAGAATAATTTGAATAGTAGTATTAATAATTATTTCAATCTATTACATGAAAAATAGGTAAAGTTATTTAATTCAAGAGAATTCCATTTGGCAGTAGCATACTGACCTTCTGAACAAAAACCATATTCACTTATTAAATCTATATTTATTTGAGCATTGCACTCTGTTATATATTTAGATTTAAAATTAATGATTAACTGTCCATTTCTATCAGTATATTTATAATTATGAATATTATAGCCGCATATACTTATAAAAATATTTCTATTTTTATAAAGTTCTTTATTTATTGAATATATCTTGATAGTAATATTTTCGTTCATTAGCTGACTTTTTAAGTTTTTTAAACATTTATCAATTTCATATGAATTTTCATCATTTGAACATTTTTCAAAATCTTTAGAATATGATAAGTATGGCAAACATAAAAAATAAATAAGTATAATTAAAATATGTCTCATAATAAAATAATCTAGCTATAAATTGTAAATAAATATATAAAATTTTATGTTATTTATAAGGAGTATATTTTGAATAATAAAGCATCTAATAATAATCATTATGATTTAATAGTTATAGGAGCTGGTTCTGGTGGAGTAAGAGCAGCGAGAATAGCAGCAAATTATGGAGCAAAAGTTGCTATAGTAGAGAGTGTTAGAGTAGGTGGAACTTGTGTTTTAAGAGGATGTGTTCCAAAAAAGTTATTAGTGTATGGTTCTCATTTTGCAAAAGAAATTGAGGATTCAGAAGGCTTTGGGTGGCAAGTTTCTTCATATACGCATGATTGGATTAAACTTATTTCTAATAAAAATAAAGAGTTAGATAGATTAAATAAAATATATTTAGATTTGCTTTCTAAGGTTAACGTTATTAATGGTTTTGCTAAAATTATTAGTAATAATGAGATAGAAGTGAATGGGGAAGTATTATCTACAAGCTCTATACTTATTGCGGTAGGTGGTAAGGCCTACATGCCTGATATTCAGGGAAAAGAATTTTGTATAAATTCAGATGCAGCTTTGGATCTAAAAATATTTCCGAGTAATATTTTAATAAATGGGGGTGGCTATATTGCATTAGAATTTGCAGGCATCTTTGCTTCTTTTGGGGCAAATGTGACATTAGTATATAGAGGTAAAGATATATTAAGAGGTTTTGATAGCGATATTTCTAATTTAATTACTGAAGAATTAATAAATTCCAAAATAAAGGTGTTAACAGAGGTGGAAATTACTTCTGTTTCTAAAACTTCACTTGGATTATCAACAAAATTAAGTAATGGTGAAAAAGTTATTTCAAATGAAGTAATGTTTGCAACTGGTAGAGTGCCAAATACAAATGATTTAGGTTTAGAAAACGTAGGTATAAAAATTGGCAGTAAAGGTGAAATTATTGTGGATGATAATAATGAGACTAATATTAAAAACATATTTGCTATAGGGGATGTGACTAATAGAATAAACCTTACTCCTGTAGCTATAGCAGAAGGTCAAATTTTTTCTGATAATCGTTTTGGAGGCATGAATAAAAAGTGTGATTATATTAACGTAGCATCAGCAGTTTTCACACAGCCTGCGATAGGAGTAGTAGGACTAACGGAGAAAGAAGCAGAAAGGTTATTTGTTGATAATGGAGGTATATCTGTATTTGATACATCCTTTAAGCCTATGAAGCAGACACTAGGTGGAAGGAATACAAAAATATATATTAAAATGATTGTTACCAATAAAGATAATAAAGTTGTGGGTATTCATGGAATAGGTGATGATATGCCTGAGATAATACAAATATGTGCTGTAGCAATTAAGGCAGGTGCAACCAAAGATGATTTTGATAATACTATGGGTATTCACCCAACAGCAGCTGAAGAACTAGTAACTTTAAAATAAATTTTTATAAAATTAAAACTTGTAAATAATTTACACAAACAGTAATCATAATGCTCAATATTAATAAATGTGACTATTTAAAGGTAATTAATTATGGATACTAATTGGTCAATAGACTCTTGGAGAGATTTTCCTGTTAAGCACCAACCTTCATATAATGATTTGGATGGTTTAAAAATAACAGAAGAAAAATTAAAATCACTTCCCCCTTTGGTATTTGCAGGTGAAGCAAGAACTTTAAAAGAAAAATTAGCAAGTGTATCTGAAGGTAACGCTTTTTTATTACAAGGCGGTGATTGTGCTGAATCTTTTGCAGAGTTTAATGCTGATAATTTAAGAGATACTTTTAGGGTAATCTTACAAATGGCAGCAGTACTAACATATGGAGCTTCACTTCCAATAGTAAAAGTAGGAAGATTAGCTGGCCAGTTTGCTAAACCCAGATCTGAACCCACAGAAAGTAGAGATGGTAAAGAACTTCCATCATATTTGGGTGATATAATTAATGGAATAGATTTTAATGATAAAGACAGAGAACCAGATCCAGAACGCATGATAAAAGCATATAGTCAGGCTGCTTCAGCTTTAAACTTATTAAGAGCATTTGCTACTGGAGGTTATGCTGATTTGCATGAAGTTCATAGGTGGAATTTAGAATTTTTAGAAGGGAGTAGTCAAGATAGTAAGTATAGATTAATTGCAGACCGTATTGGAGAATGTTTAGACTTTATGAAAGCATGCGGTATTAATAAAAATACTGCTGGTTTAATTTCTAAAGTTGATTTTTTTACATCACATGAAGCATTACTTCTCGGTTATGAACAAAGTTTAACTAGAGTAGATAGTTTAACTGGTGAATATTATGACTGTTCTTCTCATATGCTTTGGATTGGAGAAAGAACAAGATCATTAGATGAAGCACATGTAGAATTTATGAGGGGTATTGGAAATCCAATAGGTGTCAAAATTGGACCTACTACAAGTACTGACGATATTATTAAATTGATTAATAAATTAAATCCTCAAAATATAGCGGGTAAATTAACACTAATTTCTAGAATGGGAAAAGATAAGATAGGAGATATATTACCTGGTTTAGTTCGAAAGGTAGATACAGAGGGTATGAAAGTTGTTTGGTCTTGTGATCCTATGCATGGAAATACTTTTAAAGCTCAGACTGGATATAAGACTAGGGCATTTGATAATATTATGAATGAAGTAGAACAATTTTTTCAGATCCATAGGGCAGAAGGAACATATGCTGGAGGTATACATTTAGAGATGACAGGACAAGATGTTACTGAATGCGTAGGTGGTTTACAGGAAATAAAAGAAGAAAATCTAGGTGATAGATATCATACACATTGTGATCCAAGATTAAATGCAAATCAAGGTTTAGAATTGGCCTTTAGGCTTTCTGAAGAATTAAGTAAATATAGAAAATAAATTATTAACTTATAATGAATTGAGCATTGGGAAATTCATTTAGTAAATTCTTTCTAGAATTATTATCAGAAACAGCATAAGTAGTAGATAATGCGTCTGCTAGAGTGGCAGTTTTAGCAATTACAGTTGTTTTATGAGGAATATTTATAGCTGAGTCATAAAACTTTGCATTAAATAAATGACTTTTATTATTTGGCAGAACTGTAGTTCCTGGTTCACTTACTGAAAAACCTTTATTTGTTATATCTATACTTTTTTTATCTATATTTAATCTCCATTTTTTATTCAGAGGTGAAACCCCAGAAGCTTTTCCTTCTCCAAAATTAATAAGATGGTTTTTAATACCGGAGTTTAATAAAATTTCGTGTATTCTATCTGTTAGTATACCCTGAGCTAGTGAATTTAGAGTTATTTCTGTATGTTTGTTTAATAGATTAATTTTTTTTGTTGATACCTCAATATTATTAAACCCAATTCCAGTTGTAATAACTTCTTTTTCTTTAGAATAACTATTCCATAAAGGTTGAATTGTAATGTCAAAAGAACCTTTACTTAATCTAAAAAATTTTTCAGATAGATTTATAGCATTCACCAACTCTATATCTGGTTTAACTAAAACCTTATGCTTATTTAGTGAATTAATTTTACTAAAAGCGTTTTGAAGATAGAAAATTTTATTGAATCTATTAATCTCTGAATTAATTAATATAATTAATTTATCAAGATGCTTTTTATTTTTTGTAAATATTTGCATATCTACTGGGTTACCAAGAGCTATATTTTTCCAATTATAGTTATATAGGTTTTTATTAGCAAAAGTATTAAATGGAATGGTTGCAATAGCGCTAGCTAATATTTTTAGGGTTGTTCTTCTTGAAAATATTTTTGGCATTTATATAACTTTATTTTTTGTTAATTGGACTAATGGAGGACATCTATACTTATCGCTATATTCCAATTGACAATCTAAACATCTAAAACATTCACTCATAATAATTTTGCCTTTATTTCTTCCCTTTGATGGAATTGCCTTAACTGGACAGGAATTTGAACATAAATTACAAGGATTTCCACATTCTTTTCTTCTTTTTAAGTTATCTGTAAATCTTATTTGACCTAGTGCAGCTAAACTTCCTCCCAATGGACATATAAATCTACAAAAACCTCGTTCCATAAACACACTAATAATTAATAATATAATTGCATAGCTTATATAAGGTAATCCTCTATTAAAATGTCTCATTATTGAAGTTTTAAAAGGTTCAATTTCAGCTAGAGTTGATGCAGCTTCCATAGAAATAAATGATACTCCTATTATAGTTACTAATATAAAATATTTTATTGTCCATAGTTTTTTATAATACTTTTCTGGAATTTCTTTTTTCTTAATACCTATGAATTTTCCAATAAAACCTATTATTTCTTGTAATGCACCAAATGGACAAAGCCATCCACAAAATAGCCCTCTTCCTAAAAATATCGTAGATATAATTGTGAAAACTAGAATAATAAAAATTAAAGGGTCTATTAAAAAATAGTTTAGATCTACCCCAGTTATTGGAATTCTTATTAAAGTTAAAATATTAAAAATTGATAATTGCGCTCCTGTATACCAGCCAATCCATATTAATGTAAAAGATAAATAAGATATCCTAATATACTTATAAGCTCTTCTATATTTACTAATTTTTTCTTGGAATATAGTTATTAAAGTTAAAATTATTAGAGCAGATATTAAAATAATTATTCTAAATTTTGAGTCTAACCATACGTTTATCCACATAGGAAGTGGTTTGTTTTTTTTAATGACTAATTCATCGTTTATGAGATAGGGTATTAATATATTATTTGAACTTATCTCTAAATTTTCTGTATCTATTATTTCTATGTACCACGGCTTCGTGGGGTCAAAGTTATACTGAGGACTAATTTTAAATATAGATACTTCTTTAAATTTAGGAGAATTTTTTGCTTGAATTTTTGATACTCTAGTATGGTCTGATGCTTTAAAAATTATTATTTTATCATCTTGTACTAATCTTAACCTGTCAAATAATTTAGAACTTCTCCATTTATCTCCTTTGAAAGAGTAACCATTACCTGCAACTAAAATTGCATTATCTTTGGCATTCAAGCTCGCCATTAATTTGTCGTGAGTTCTTCTCTTTAAGATATTATATCCTATTGCTCTTGGGCTCAATAAAGCAAGAGCTAATTCTGATTTCTCATGCCCACCAAAAGAGTAATCTTTTTTATAAACAACATATTTATTTTTAACTAATTCATCCCATGTCATTTCTATTTCTTTCAAATTATTTAATCTGTTATAATCACTTGATTGAAACAATCCTACTGATAAAGAAGCATTTCTTGCTGATTTAAAAATAGCTTCATGCATTAAATTCGAAGATATTGTACCTCTATGTACAGTGTCAGGCCTTATAGGTTTATCTCTAGATGCTCTAGACATCCCATTAGCAATATTTATGTCTTTAGTTCTTTTTACATATTCTAGCAGATCAGACTCACTTATATCATGTTCAAAAAGCGGTTCATTGTGATATGTAAGTTTTGCTCCTGCAATAGTACCTGACAAATTTAAACCAATGATTATTTCATATGCTGATCTATCATAACCCAGAGACTTAACCATATCCCATGTAGAGAATATATATCCTCTTAATTGATGATTATTAAATACTTCAATAATTCTATTATCATTTTCATTAATTTTTATCGTAGTATAATTTTCAAAAAATTCTGATATTAATTTTTCATCTACTCTTTCATTAATCTTTCCTGTAATTTGGCTATAGGAAGATTGAGTAAATAATATAGAAAGTAAAAATATAATTAATGTAAAATTTTTCATAGATAAACTCTGGATGTTTATGGTAAAATTAACTATTAACACTAAAGTACAAAAAGTATAGTTTTTATATGACTAAATAAAGATAAATTTATTAGAATGGAAAATTATTGTCTGACTATGAAAATGATATAGAACTAAGAACTGATCACTATTTTAAATTAACTAAAAAAATAGTTGAAAAGCATGGAGATATTGAAGTTACTTATGCTATATTTATGCGTAGACCAGTTATTTATTGCCCTAAACTAGCTCTTGATTGGATTAGATTGGTTGTTGATGCAAGAGGTTATAAAATAGAGATTAATGAATGTTTTGAAGAAGGTGCATGGGTTGGGGCAGGGGAATGTCTTATGTATATTTCAGGACGATTAAGTATTTTAGCAGATTTAGAAACTATTTATCTTCAAAAATTAGGTGGAGCCTGTGTCGCTGCATATAATACATTTGGAATGGCAAGTGATTTACCTAAAGTTGGATTTATTGCAATGGACGCAAGGCATTGTGCTGGAGCTGAAATGCAAGAGTTGATGGCTTACGGAGCATCTGTTGGATCTAAGAAAGCTCAAAATGAACAAGGAGCTATAGGTTTTATTGGAAGTGCCAATGATATAACAGCTCATTTTTTTGGAAAAAAAAATGGAGTTGGGACAATGCCACATGCTTTGGTAGGATATGCTGGCTCAACACTTAATGCTGCAAAAATGTTTAAGGAAACTTATCCTGGAGAGCCTATCACAGTACTTATTGATTATTTTGGTAAAGAAATTTCGGATACCTTAGAGGTGTGTAATGAACTTAAAGATATGGCGAATAGTAACTTATTATCAGTAAGAATTGATACTCATGGAGGGAGATTTGTAGAGGGTTTGGATACTGCACAATCATATGAATTATTAGATAAAAATGCTCCTCATGCTATTAGAACTTTTAGAACAGAACAAGAATTAAAATGGTTAGTTGGAACAGGTGTAAGTGCTGCAGCTTTATGGCATCTGAGGCTAGCTTTAGATAATAATGGCTGGAAGAAAGTTAAGATTATCGCTTCAAGCGGTTTTAGCCCTGAGAAGTGTAAATTAATAGCTAGTGTAGGTGCTCCTGTTGACATGATTGGAACTGGCTCTTATATACCAGATAGTTGGTCAGAAACTTATGCTACAGCTGATATAATTGAATATGATGGAATTTCTAGGGTTAAAATTGGTAGAGAGTTTTTACTTCCTAATAAAATATGATAATTATTAACGGAGCTATTTCTTGAAAAGTATTAATAAAATTTACTTGTGTCAGTTGAACTTTCATGTTGGTAATTTAAAAAACAACTTAGATAGAATTCTAACAACACGTGAATCTATTAGTAGTCAGGGTGGTGATTTATGTGTTTTTTCAGAGTTATCTGTCACCGGTTATCCTCCTGAAGATTTAGTTTTAAGAAAAACATTTATTAAATCGGCAGAAAAAGTAGTTGAAAAATTATTAGATATATCAAAAGATAATGGACCTGGCATGATAGTAGGCTATCCTAGGCTTTATGATAATAAATTAATGAATTCTGCAGCTTTAATTCATAATGGTAAAATTTCTATCATAGATAAATTTCATTTACCTAATTATGGCGTTTTTGACGAAGAAAGAGTTTTTAATACAGATAGAATGCCAGGGCCAATACTTTTTAAAGGTATTCGAATTGGATTAATGATATGTGAAGATATGTGGTATCCTGACGTAGCAGAAAGTCTTCAAGAATCTGGGGCGCAGTTATTAATAGTTATAAATGGTTCTCCTTTTGATCAAAAAAAAGAAGATGAAAGGCTATCAGTAGCAGTATCTCGAGTAGTAGAAACAAATTTACCCCTGATTTATGTAAATCAAATTGGCGGACAAGATGAGTTAGTTTTTGATGGTGGATCATTTGCACTAAATGCTAGCTCAAAATTATGTCTCCAAAGCGCTGCTTGGAAGGAAGAAATAAATTATATAGAAATAGTTAATAATAACAATGATTTATTTGATATATCTCCTTCAATTATTAATAAAATATCAGTTGGTTTAGAGTCCAAATATCATGCTATGGTCTTAGGCCTTAGGGACTATGTTAAAAAGAATAAATTTAAAGGTGTAATTATAGGTTTATCTGGTGGAATTGATTCAGCATTAGCAGTTGCAATTGCTGTAGATGCATTGGGTAAAGATAGAGTAAGAGGTATAAGAATGCCATCTAAATATTCTTCTGATGGTTCATTAAAAGATGCTGAAGAGTCTGGTAAGTTATTAAATATTAAAATTAATACTATTAATATTGAAGAAATTAATAAATCTTATTTAGCAGATTTAAAGGATTTATTTGTTGGTTTGGATAAGGATACAACTGAAGAGAATATTCAGTCTAGAATTAGAGGAGTTATACTTATGGCTATTTCTAATAAGTTTGGAGAAATGTTGATTTCTACCGGTAATAAAAGTGAAATAAGTGTTGGCTATACAACTATATACGGTGATATGAATGGAGGTTTCTGTGCTTTAAAGGATGCATATAAAACAGATGTTTATAATTTGTCTAAATGGAGAAATGATAATTATAGTGATTTATTCTTAGGTCCACGTGGTATTTGTATTCCTAAAAATAGTATTTCTAAAGAACCTTCGGCTGAACTTGACTTTAATCAAAGAGATCAAGATAGTTTGCCTGATTATACAGTATTGGATGAAATATTAATTAAAATTATTGAAGAAGAAGCATCTTTAGAGTCTATTATTGCTATGGGACATGATAGTAAGTTAGTTAATAGAGTTTATAGATTATTATTACTTTCAGAATATAAAAGAAGACAGTCAGCTCCTGGTGTTAAACTAACTGCTCGTTCTTTTGGAAAAGAAAGAAGATATCCTATAACTAATGCTTTTTTAAATGATACATAATTATTTGATAAATAAATGAATATTGTAGCTCCAAGTATAATCTTAGTAGAACCTCAACTGGGAGAAAATATAGGCTCTTCAAGCAGAGCAATGCTAAATTTTGGAGTATCTGACCTACGTTTAGTTAATCCTAGAGATGGATGGCCTAATAGTAAT
>Ga0315327_10000416_pt1 | contig 20790 bp, 20 predicted proteins | sample M110032315metaG_FD_203460 | JGI IMG/M metagenome (GOLD analysis project Ga0315327, IMG submission 203460) | Ammonia-oxidizing marine archaeal communities from Monterey Bay, California, United States - M1 100m 32315 | ecosystem: Environmental > Aquatic > Marine > Coastal | place: USA: California... | reverse complement strand
CAGAAGGTTCAGGTGGATTTGTTACAGAAACAAAAGATAAATAATTGCTTTATACGTCTATAGATTCTTTTAAGCCTTTGTAGCGGTTTCGGATTGTAACTTCAGTAACATTTGCAGCTTCTGCAATATCACGTTGTGTTTTGTCTTCACCGTTTTTAACACACGATAGATACAATGCTGCTGCTGCCAATCCCATTGGATCTTTTCCTGCAGATGCTTCGTTTGCTTGTGCAATTTTTAAGACCTTGATTGCATAACGTTTTGTTTTTTCTGCAATACCAATTTTACTTGCAATTCTTGCCACACATTGTACTGAATCAGTAACAGGCATTTTTAGATCTAATTCTTTAACTAATAATCGATAACAGCGTGCAATATCTTTTCGTTTAATGTTTGCAGCAATCTCAACATCTTTTAGATTTCTTGGAGTTTCTGTATCACGACATGCAGCGTATAATGCAGATGCCATTAATGCAGAAATTGATCGTCCTCTTACAAGACCTTTGTCTAATGCTTTACGATAAATGTAAGCTGCTTTTTCTACAACAGATTCTGAAATTGCAAGTTTGTCTTTTAATCTATTTAATTCACTGAATGCTTGTCTAAAGTTTCTGTCAACTGGTTCATGAACTTGACTTCTACTATCCCAGGTTCTTAATCTTTCAATTGTATTTTTCATTGATGCAGTAAGTGGTTTACCAGATGCATCTTTGTTTACAGGATTAATTACAGTTGCAAGACCCATGTCATGCATTGTTAGTGAAGTTGGTGCACCAGCTCTTGCTCTGTCACCATGTTCATCTTGTGTAAAGGAACGCCACTCTGGACCAGATTCTTGAAGTTTTTCAGACATTACAAAACCACACTTGGAGCAAAACATTTCGCCAGATTCATTATCTGTGACCATTTTGCCTTTAACACAACGTGGACAAGCATCTTTTGAGGCGCCTTGATTAACCATAATGTTATCTCATTACAGAATTGGTTTATAATCCTAATTGTTTGATATGCCTAAATCGAGCCTGAAAAAGAACCTACAATATCAGTTAATTATGGAAAAGATGAATTTGTCTTATGGATACTAAATTTCTCATTATCCCATTTTTAGTAATTATGCTTGTTTTTCTAGGCGGAATTCCAGATTCATTGGGACATGGATTAGGTTCTGAAACAATGCCGCCAGTGATGATTGGAGATATGGAAGCTACGCTAGAAGTTAATTCATTTACAAATTATGTTGATGTTGATGGCAAAGAAATTGGAATTAGACAAATTTCAATAAACTTTTTTGAAAGTTTTACAAGCATTGATTCAAACAAAGTAAATCCAATCAATAACGTAACATTTCAAGTTGAGTTAATCAAAGGCGGAACTGTTCTAATCAATGAAACATTTCAAAGAGATGATGGCATATTGATAATGAATCTAACACCATCAAATAATAAGCAGGTAAAAGTTTTAGAACATGAAACAGTTGCATCATTTTTTGGATTAGCTAGTGAGCAGTATAATTTTGAAGGAGAGATTTTTGAAAATGGTGGTTTGTATGAGTTCAAAATTTCTGTTCTATCAATTAATAGTTACGATAATGTTTTATCTGATCCTGTAGATTACGAACTTGGAATTTCTATAGAAGAAACTACACGATATGAAATTAATGATGTGAATTATGGAAAACAAGAGTTAGGTATTGTAACATTTTTTGATCAAATAACAGATTTTGAATATAATACAGAAACTAAGGAGATTATATTTTCATTTCCATTTGAATGGAATCAAAAAACAATTGATCAAACAACTGTAATTCACGAAGAGGTATTGGTGCCAAAAACATTTGGTGATCTTTTAGTTGCAAAATATGTTGCAACATTAAATGGATTAAAGTTGCCTGAATCAATGGTAAACATTGATGATTTTTCAGCTGATGATAGACTTGTACATATTGTTGTTAGTCAAAAAGAATTACAAGAAATTTTTTCAAGTAATCAATTCAATAATAATATAATTACTATTACAGTAAAACCTCAAAGTGATTTACCATTATCAGGTATAACAGAAAATGGTCAGTTCAAAATTGAGCTTTGGTGGGATGGTGAATTAAAATCTGGAGAATCTACAGTTTTCTATTATTATGTTTTAGACACATTTCTAAAAGATAGACCTATTGCAGTTCCATATGATTTGAAAATTTTTCATGATGGAAAAGAGATTGGAAAGAAAAGTGGAATAAGTACGGATGAAAAAACAGATGGGGAATTATCGGGTTATAGAACTGCTATAGCAAATACATTTGAATTTTTCATTCCGTCAGATGTATCTGGTATTATTAGTGTAAAATTTGAGAATCTTGATGAAAGTAAATTGGGAAATGTTGAATTTCCAGTAATTATAGATAGGAGAGATTCCATTTCAACTAGTTATCAAATACCTGACTGGGTGAAAAATACTGCAGGATGGTGGGCAACTGATGCAATTTCAGAAAGTGAATTTGTCAATGCAATTGAATTTTTGATTAAAGATGGAATAATCGAAGTTAGTGCATCTCAATCAAATACAAATTCTCAAGGTGTTCCAAGTTGGGTGAAAAATACTGCAGGATGGTGGGCAACTGATGCAATTTCAGAAAGTGAATTTGTCAATGCAATTGAATTTTTGATTAAAGATGGAATAATCGAAGTAGAATCTAATGGATCGTTGTTCAATAGTGTTACAGAGTGTGTTTATGGAAAACATCCATTATTTGAAGATATGAGTTCTGATGTTAAATTGGATTTATGTAATTCAAAAACACACGATTCAAAATTTTTAGGTAAACATTGGCGAGATACTAGTACATGGCATTCTATTCAAAGAATTGATGAAGAAAGAGGATTAATTTATTATAATAATGAAGGATTCCGAAGTAAGGATTTTGAAACTGAAAAACCAGATGATGTTTATAGAATTTTTGCAGTAGGTGGTTCAACAACATATGGAAATGGAGTACATGATTCAGAGACTTGGCCCGCATACCTCCAAGAAATTTTTGATAATTTAGAATTAGATTTTACGGTGGAGGTAATTAATGCGGGAATTCCAGGTAGTAAATCAGACCACGAAGTGAAATTGGTTAAAGAAAGTTTAATGGAATTTCATCCTGATATGATATTAGTGCTTGACGGAGTTAATGACTGGAGACAAACTAGTCCTGAATTGTGGGCGGAAAATTGGATTGGAGTTTGTAAAATAGGACAAGATATTGGTTTTGAAACTGTCATTGTTGTTCAACCAATGGTAAATACCGGGCAAAGAGAATTATCTATTCAAGATAAAATTATGGTAGAAGACCATAAGATAGGAGATATAGACACTTACAAGTTACATGAATATTTAGATGAATTGGAAGAACATTGTACTGCGACATCAGACTTTAGAAATATTTTTGACAAGGTTCCAGAACCGGTATTTTTCGATGGGGCCCATACATTTCCAGTAGGCAACAAAATCATTGCAGATAACTTTTTTTCTTTAATTTCACCATTAATTAAATTTGATAGTGGAAATGATGCAAAAATAATTAATGATAGTTTTGTACTTTATCCTAAAACCAAATCCGAATTTTTTAAAACATCTGATTATCAAGAAACTGAAAGTCCATCCATCTCTCTAAGAGGTATAAATCTTCATGCAATCTGGCTTAAGGAATTAGATTTTGCAGATATGGATCTTGAATATTCCAGTTTTTATAATTCTAGGCTAGAAAAAATGAATTTTGAGAATTCTATCATAACAAATAGCGATTTTAGATATTCTATGTCAAATTCTCCAAATTTTAAAAATGCAGATTTGACAAAATCAAAATTTTTTAATACACAAATAATTGCTGGAGATTTTTCAAATGCAGATTTGAGAATGACAAGTTGGGCACTATCAATAACTATGAACTCCGATTTTTCAGGGGTAGATTTTAAAGATGCAGATTTATCATATGCAGTTTTTGAGAATTGTACATTTACAGGAACTAATTTCTCAAATTCCTCAGTGATTATGACAGCAATAAAAAATAGTAAATTGAATAATTCAAACTTTGAAAATTCAAACTTTCAACTTACTAAATTTCATGACAATAGTATGCTGAATGTAAATTTTGAAAACGCTCAATTGAGTTCAGCATCTTTGGCTGGAAATGATCTTAGAAATTCCATATTTACGAATGCAGATCTTAGAAATGCATATTTGTATAATTCTAATCTAGCTGGTGCAAATCTAGCTGGTGCAAATCTGGAAGGTGCAAATCTGGAAGGTGCAGATCTGGAAGGTGCAAATCTGGAAGGTGCAAATCTAAATTGTGTAGGTCATTCAATTTGTTCATAAATGTATGAATTAGTCTAATTGTAATTTCTTCTATTCTTAATTACAAGGATTACAGCAGCAGGTACTACAAAATATATTCCTACATTTAGTAGAATAATTCCAATTCCATAACCTAACATTTCTTCTTCAGTATCAACATCAACATAGTTGAGTAATGTGAGTGAAGTTAGTAATGGAGTAAGAGTAACTTTAACTGCTTCTTTGAAGACTGGATTTTCCCTTTCATAATCTGCTACATATGGTGAAAATGAGTAATAGAATTGGTTGAATCCTGTCATGAATGCAGTTCCTGATTGTGTTGACATTACTGTGCTATCTCTAATCTCTCTCAAGAATTGAACTTGTGGTGCCATTTCAGATCCAAATGCAGCTGTTGCGATTAGACAACCACCACCTTCACTTTGTTTTGCTTCAGTCTCAGTTTTGTTAGTTTCATCTAGAGCAAAAGTAGTTGAGTCTGGTCCTGAATGAATTAATTTGAAAGATTCCAAGATAGTTGTTACTTTATCTTCATGATTGTAAAAATCAGCTAGATGGTTTGTGTATTGAATTGTGTAAACTCTATTATCATTTATAAATATAATTGTGGCAAAACCTATTTGTCTAACTTGATCATTTAGATTTTCAAATTCTCCGGTTGCACGAAGTATATATGCAATATTACCGTCAACTGATGTCTGACCTTCATCCTTTACTGTTAAAACATCTTGTTCTATCAGAGGACTAATCCTATTTTGTAATTTTTCAATTTCATCTTGAAGAGTACCGGATGTCCCATCAATAGAAATAGAAACTGCAGGGCTTGAAGATGAAGTTTGTGTTCCTAAGACAACTAGATCAGGAACATTAGGATCAGTTTTTGGAGGAGATTGTATCAACCATCCAAATGGTGAATTAAAAGAGATTCCAAGATAGTTGTTAGTATAAAGTTCAGGAGTTGTTTTCATCATTTCTACATCACTTTTTGTTAGTGGATTTTGATCAAGTATATCAGTGATTTCGCTACGATCTTTAATTATTGCTTTTTTTAGAATTGCTTTAGAAGTTTGGAATGCTTGGTCATTTGGTAGTGTCTCTAATTCTGCAATTTTATCCAAAGTTTCAAAACTTTCTTGAGTGATAATTCTTCCAAAAACAGTGTATTGCCCGTCAAGAAAAGGAGAATCTTTGTGAACAATAAAAAATTGTGAGCCAGCACTATTAGGATCATTTGAACGTGCCATCGATACAATTCCTCTTTCATGCGAGATGTCATTAAATTCTGCATCTATTGCATAGCCAGGATCACCTGTTCCCCATTGACTCATTGAGACGCCTGCTTGGGCAGTTTTAGGGTCACCGCCTTGAATCATAAATCCAGGAATTATTCTATGAAAATAGGTGTTATCATAAAATCCATCTTTTGTGAGTTTTAGAAAATTATCAACATGATTTGGCGCGTCAGTTGGAAAGAATTCAATTACAATATCACCGTCATATGTTTCTAAAACAACAACTGGATCATCTGCAAATGCATCAGGTATGGCATAAAGTCCAGGTGGATGTGACGATGACGGAGGTTCTAAAACAACAACTGGATCATCTGCAAATGCATCAGGTATGGCATAAAGTCCAATAATCAATAAAACAAAAGGTACAAAAAAGAATTTTTTATTCATGAATTTCAGAATTTTATCTATAATAAAAATTAAATCTGCAATTGATTTTTAACGATCTATTTTTCATGTTGTTCTATGGTATTTGATGAGAAGATTCATACACATTTGATGTCTGTTTGGAGAGAATCAAAATCATTTTTTGGTATTGGTGGAAAAGAAGGAATGTTACTATTAACAGACAATCATTTAATATTTCTAAAAAGGACTGAAAGAATGAAAAAATGGTGGGGTGCAGTAACTAAAAGACAAGTAGTCACTTTATTACAAAATAAAAGTACAATTCAAAGACTCGATGGTTATGAGGAAAAAGACTTACAAATTGATTTAGAAGAAGTAAAAGAAAAATACATTAGTAAAATTACATTTGATAATATTTTAGAAATTGAAGAAGAAGAAAAAACATGGGGCAATGTATTAAAAATAGTGGCTATTGAAAATGAAAAGAAGAAAAATTATGAGTTTTCAATAGTACAAGATTGGGTAAAATATCCAATTAAAGATCCAACGAAATATCTTAATGTTGATTGGAAACCATGTGTAGAATTCATTAAATCAAGACAAAGAGTAACAAAATAAAATGAATAAAGTTTTTGCTGTAGGAGTAGGTCCAGGCTCACCAAAATATGTTACAAATATTGTAAAAGATGTAATATTACAATGTGATGTTGTGATTGGTTATGGATATACAATAAAAACAATTGAAGAGTTTGTTGGAGGTAAAAAAATTCTGGAAGTAACAATGCAAAATCAAGAAGAAGCATACCAAGAGATTGCAAAAGAAGACAATCATGTAGTTTTAGTTCCATTTACGGGAGATGTTAATTTTTCAGAATCTGAAGTGGTAGATAGATTAATCGAAATTTATGATGAAGTTGAAATAATTCCTGGAATTAGCTCAACACAAGTTGCTGCATCACGTGCTAAAGTTCCAACTGACAAATCCAAAGTTATTACTATGCATATTTCAACATCAATTGAAGAGAAAAAATTGGAATTACAAAAAGCGTTAATTGATGGATTTAGTGTGATACTTGTTCCAAGACCATGGCCAAAAGTTCCAGAAAAACACTTCATGCAATCTGAAATTGCAAAATATTTGAAACAGAATGGTTTTGATACTTCAAAGATGAAAGTACACGTCTATGAGTCAATAACTACAGAAAATGAAACAAATTTCGAGGGTACAGTTGAGGAATTAGAAGGAAAAGAGTTCTCAGACCTCTCTGTAATGGTTTTCCATCAAGCAACACTTGAATCGTATATCAATTTTGAATAGTTATGGGTAAAAAAGCACCAATGTGGGCTCCATCAAAAAAAGAATTAGAGAAAGTATTAGAAGTAGATAATGTACATGAATTATTTCTAGTTGGACAGGTCTGTATCGAGAGAATGTTAGAGAAAGTATTAGAGAGAAAATTCAATATTCCTATAGAAGCATTAGATGATCCAATGATTATGTGGTCTCAAAAATACCTGATACTAGAAAAATCAGGTCTACTCAAAGGCAATGTAAAGAAAAATGTTCGTTTGATTAACAGTATAAGAAATAGATATGCACATAGATTGAAACCTGATGAAAAAGCGATTGGAAACAATATTAGAGAATTAGAGTATCTTGGAGTATCACATACAAATCCAACCACAAAATTTGAAAAGTATAGAATTTGTGTAATTAGTACTTTTACAGCATTAGAGAAAATGTTGTAAATTTATTAGAGAAAAAATCTATGTCACACTATGAAGCCAGAAAAATGTGCATATTGTGGAGATATGGTAGATATACCATTTGAATGCACATATTGTAAAGATCCATTTTGTGATGAACATAGACTTCCAGAAGACCATCGCTGTGTAAAATTAACTGTGATTAGAGCTAAAAAGTTTGGAGAAAGAAAAGTGATTAGAGATGGTGGGCCAGGTTCTAGTAAATTCAAAAAATTCTTTGGAAGATTTCGTTAATTTAGTAATCTGCTTTTGTTGGATCAGTTTTTGAACGTCTAGCTTGATAAAATAATGTAGTAGCTAATGCGAGCATTACCAAAATTGACATCCATAATGGTTCAACATGGGCATTATTTTCCTGAGTAACAATCATTGAAGGAAATACAACATAAATCACAGATAGAATTATCATTACAATTCCTTGTGCTGTAAGCTTTTTCCATGATGGAGTTTTGATTGCTCTACTGATTAATTCTATTACAGCAAGAGCTATGAATGGATAAATTGTAAAAGCTAAAAAATCAATTATGTCGACTGAACCGGGATGAGACATGATACTATTCTTCTATTCTAACTTTTAATACAATTCCGTTTGAAATTAAAGATTGTGCATTTTCATTAGGAATAGTTGCAATGTCTTCAGGCTTAAATGGACCATATTTTTCCAAATCAACGCCAACAATTTCGTCAAATTCTTTAACAAATCTTACTGTTACCGGTTTTATTTTGTGTTTTGTGGAAGTAATTTCAAGAAATTTTGATTTACCATTGATTATTCCAGATATTATCATATTTTTTCGCTCATTCATTTCATTGTTTGAATCAATAACAAATTTTTCTTCATCAGTTAGAATGGTATAGGATGTTTTAGAGGACATGGAGATTTTTTCTAATCTTTTGTTTATTAAAAGTTCAGTAAGACTTGTTGCAGTTGAGATAATCTGATTTTTTGTTTTCTTTTCAATTCCATCATATTCTTCATTTTTTAATTTTCCAATAAGGTTTGATAAATTTCTGAAAAAATCAGTGCCAAGTTCTTGTGGTGAATCAGTTTGAAATTCTTGCATCACTATTATGTGCAAATTTTTTAGATCTAGTGATTCAATAGATGACATTTTAATACAAAGTTAATCTTAAATGGTACGTTTAATTCTTTTAGCTTGAAGTAGAAAATTGCCGTACAAAGTAATAGGTGGCAAAGCCACACAAGTAAAATATTCATCAGACGAGGTATTCTCTAGAATAAAACATGAGGAAATCAAGTTCATAGATCTCCAATTCACAGGTCTAACTGGTAGATTTCATCATACCACAATCTCAGCAAATACATTCACGCCTGATCAGATGGAAGATGGATTACCAAAATTAGATGGTTCATCAATTGTAGGATTTACTGAAATTGCCGATTCTGATCTAATACTAAAGCCAGACCCAAGTACATTTGCAATAATTCCATGGGTGAAAGAGAAAAAAACTGCCAGATTATTGTGTGATGTATACTGGGGCGGAGGAAGAGGACGGTTAGAAAGTGATCCTAGAGGAATTTGTCAAAAAGCAGAAAAATATGTTAAAACACAGGGATTTGATTTTAGTAATTGGGGACCAGAAGTAGAATTTTTTGTGTTTGATAAGGTACACTGGGATGTTTTAACGCCATACAAAGGTCAATCATATTCAATTGAATCTTCTGAATCACCATGGAGTCAAGAAGGAACTGGGTATCCTATGGGATTACAAGAAGGATATTACCCAAGTACTCCATCAGATACTCTTGCACCATTTAGAAATGAATGTGTAGATGTTTTGAATGATAATTTTGGAATTTTATGTGATAACCATCATCACGAAGTAGCAACGGCAGGACAATGTGAAATTGATATCAAATATGATTACATGACAAATTCTGCTGATGGTGCTCAAACATACAAATATGTTGTAAGAAATGTTGCACAAGAATTTGGCAAAGTAGCCACAATGATGCCAAAACCAATATCAATGGATGCTGGTTCTGGAATGCACACAAATGTTAGTTTATGGAAAAAAGAAGAAAATACATTTTATGATAAAGATGAAGATTTGGAACTAAGTCAGATTGGCCGTTATTTTTGTGGAGGAGTGATGGAACATGCTAAAGCATTAACTGCAATTACAAATCCTACAACAAATTCATACCACAGATTAGTTCCAGGTTATGAAGCACCAGTTTACATTGCATGGAGTTCAAGTAATCGTTCTGCGACAATTAGAATTCCAGGACATTTTAAGGGAGAAAAATATGCATACATGAAAAGAATGGAGTATCGTGTACCTGATCCTGCATCTAATCCATATTTGGTATTTTCTGCAGTGTTGGCTGCAGGTCTTGATGGGATTAAGAAGAAAACAGACCCAGGTGAGCCTGTAAAAGAGGATATTTACAAAATGACAAAATCAGAAAGAAAGAAACATGGAATAGATACATTGCCTGCCAATCTTGGAAGAGCCTTAGATGAATTAGAAAGTGATAGAAAATTCCTAAATCCAGTTTTCGCAAATGAGGTTTTAGATAAGATTATTGAGTTGGAAAGAAGAGATCATAGAGAGATTGCAATTAGACCACACCCACATGAGTTTTATCTTTACTTTGATGTTTAGATAGGATTATTGGATTATAGAGCGATCAGCTAATTCATAAATTAAAATTAATGAAATAATCATCATTCCTAATCCACCACATACCATTATTGATCTAAATTTTTGGTTTTTTGTTGCTAGGAAAATCAATATTCCGCCACCAAGCCCCAAGAAAATAGATAACATCCCAAGATATACAATCGTGATTTCTGCATTAATGGTAAATGGAGTAAATATACCAGATAGTAATGCCGCAGCTGCTACGATGTAAATATATTTTGAACCAGATTGAATAATTGATTTGATATCAATAGGTTCTTTTTTAGATTGAATATCATTTTGTATTAATTCCATTTTTTCTTCTTTCTGAACAGAATCATCTTTTGGTTTATCAGATAATCGTCTATGCTTAACCATGATAATTTAGATTAAAATTGTGTTGATTAAAATTTTTGCTAATCTACATTCCCATTCCAGGCGGCATTCCCATACCTCCCATTCCTGGCATTCCACCCATATCTGGCATTCCACCTTCTCCGCCTGGTGGAGGTCCTGCAGATTTTGCAGTTGCTATAACATCATCAATTCTTAAAATCATACATGCTGCTTCTGTTGCTGCAGAAACAATTTGGTGTTTTACTGCTAGTGGTTCAATAATATCAGTAGATTTCAAGTTACCAACTTTGCCTTTCATTACATCAATTCCAGTCCATTTTTCGCCTTTGATTTGTTTTGCACGTAAGTGTGTTAAAGTATCAATAGGATCCATTCCTGCGTTTTCAGATAATGCTAAAGGAATTGATTCTAACGCTTCAGCAAATTTTTCAGCAGCTAATTGTTCACGTCCTTGAAGAGATTTTGCCCAACTTCTAATTTTTGTTGCTGCAAAAGTTTCGGGGGCACCACCACCTGCAACTATTGATGGCAATTCCATTACATCTCTTACAACCATTAATGAATCATGAACTGAACGCTCTACTTCGTCAACAACTCTTTGTGAACCAGCACGAAGCAGTAATGTTACAGATTTTGGATGTTTGCAGCCTTCAACAAAGACCCATTTATCATCTTCAACTTTCTTTTCTTGTATTGAGGATGCAGAACCTAAATCTTTTTCAAATAAATCATCTAAGTTAGTTACAATTCTTGCACCTGTTGCTTTTGCAAGTTTTGATAAATCACTTTCTTTTACACGTCTTACAGCTAAGATACCTGCTTTTGACAAGTAATGTTGTGCCATATCATCAATTCCTTTTTGACATAATACTACATTTGCACCAGAGCCAATAACTTTGTCAACCATTGTTTTGAGCATTTTATTTTCTTCATCTAAGAATGCTTTCATTTGTTGTGGGTTTGAAATGTTAATTTTTGCGTCTGTTTCAGTTTTATTAATTTCAAGTGCTGCATTCAAAAGTGCAATTTTTCCTTCTGTGATTTTCTTTGGCATTCCAGAGTGAACTATCTCTTTGTCTAGTACGATTCCTTGAATAATTGAAGAGTCTTTGATGGAACCGCCAGATTTCTTTTCTACTTTAATATCATCAATGTCAACTGTAAACTTTTCACCATTCTTTACTGCAACAGCCTTTACTGCTTTGACAATCATTTCGGATAACTGTTCTGAATCTTTTCTAACAAGTTTAGTTTGCATAGAGGTTTTTGCTATTTTTAATAGAATTGCATTATCTGTTGGAGATACCTTGTCTGCAATTTGATCTAAGAATTCTTTTGCTTTTTTTCCTGCTTTTCTATAACCATCAACAATAATTGTTGGATGAACGTCTTGTAAAACTAGTTCTTCAGCATGTTCTAGTAATGCACCAGCTAATACAACTGCAGATGTAGTTCCATCACCTACTTCATTATCAGTGGTCTTTGAAATTTCAACCAGCATTTTTGCTGCCGGATGTTGTACGTCAATTTCCTTTAAAATTGTTGCACCATCGTTTGTAATTGTAACATCACCTAAAGAGTCAACGAGCATTTTGTCCATTCCTTTTGGACCTAAACTAGTGTGAACAATTTCGGCTATAATTTTGGCAGCTGCAATATTGTTTTTCTGGGCTTCCCTACCTTTCACCTGACTTGCGTCATCTTTAAGAACTACAACTGGCATGTTGCCTTTTGGAGTTTGTGCTGCCATAGATCAAAACGTCAATTTTCAAAATATATAGCTAGCTTCTTGTTTTTCTAGAAGAAAGATCGCTGTTTTTAAATTAGGAAAATCAAGTTCAAAATCATGGCTGATTCAAACAAAGAATCGTATGATAAGATTTTTTCTAGTCTTGAAAAGCATCATGAATGGTTTGAGAACTCTATTCCACTAATCGCTAGTGAGAACATTCCTAGTCCAGCTGTACGAGAAGCCGTCATGTCAGATTTTGGTAATAGATACGCTGAAGGCTGGCCAGGTGAGCGAGTCTATGCAGGATGTACCTACATCGATGAGGTTGAAATTCAATGTATGGAGTTGGCACAAAAATTATTCAAAGCCGAATTCGCAGATGTAAGAAGTGTTTCTGGTGTTGTAGCAAATTTGGCAATTTATTCTGCTTATTCAAATCCAGGAGATGTTATGATTGCATCGTCAATTCCTGCAGGAGGTCACATTTCACATGGAAAAAAAGAACATTCAGGTACTGCAGGATTGGTACACGGATTAGACATAGAGTTTTTTGCATTTAATCCTGAAGAAATGACATTAGATGTAGATAAGACAAAAGCTAAAGTTGAAGATTTGAAAACACAAGGAAAATTACCGAAGATTGCAATGTTTGGTGGTTCAGTATTTCTATTTCCACATCCAGTAAAAGAGTTAGCTGATTTTTTAAAGGGTCACGGTATGCACATTAATTATGATGCAGCACATGTTGCAGGATTAATTGCTGGTGGTAAGTTTCAAGACCCACTTCGAGAAGGAACAGATACAATGACTATGAGTACTCACAAAACTTTGTTTGGGCCACAAGGAGGATTAGTTTTAGGATTTGAAAAACATGCAGAGGCAATCAAGAAAGCAATGTTCCCAGGATTAACAAGCAGTCATCACATTCATCACATGGGTGCAAAGGCAGTAGCATTTGCAGAAGCATTAGAGTTTGGAAAAGATTATGCAGAACAAACAATCAAAAATGCAAAAGCATTAGCTTCAGAATTAAACAATTTAGGATTCAAAGTATTGGGTGAGAAGAGAGGTTATACAGAATCACACCAAACAGTTGTAAATGTTTTAGATTATGGTGATGGCGGAACAATTGAAGCTGATTTGGAAAAAGCTAACATCATTGTTAATCGTCAGTTAATTCCCGGAGATTTGAAAGCAAACCGTCACTATATGCATCCAGGCGGAATTCGTTTAGGAACATCTGAAATTACTCGCCTAGGAATGAAAGAATCTGAAATGAAAGAGATTGCATCTTTGATGAAACAAGTTGTAGTTGATAAAAAAGATGCAGGAGAAATTGCAGCATATGTTAAAGAGTTCAAAACTGATTTCAAAAAGACTCAGTACTGTTTTGACAACAAACTTGGTGCCTACGAATACGTAAAATTACGTTAATTTACGTAATCAGTTAGTAGTTGTTGTGAACCATCGCCTTTTCCAAAGAGTAATTCAATTTCATCTGACAAAGTCATAATTCTTCCTTTGAGATATGGGTCAACATCATATTTTATGACCAGTTTTTTTGCTAATGGAAGATATTTTTCAATTGAAGGTCTAGTAATTGTTTGTAGTAATTTGTGACCACATGTACATTTTCGTAACAATGGCATTCGTCTATATTTTGCACCACATGCAGTGCAACGAAACTTTTGTTTTGCATATGCACGAATGTTTCCCATAATATCAGGAATAAGATGTGTTGATATCAAATATGAAACAATATCCCTTGTTTCAACAGCATTGATAATGTCTGCATTTCTAATTTGTAAATCAAGCTTGTCAACCATTGATTCGAGTGTTGAATATGCGCTTCGTGATTTTGATGTTGTTAGTGTTGTTGTATGATGCGTAAAGAAATGATCATAAAAAATATTTTCATCGCCAGTGTCTTTTCTCATAGCTAATGTTTCAATTGAAGAGATTGCCCCAGATTTCTCATGATTGTAACTTGATTCATAAAATTCGAGTGGAAATTTTTTTGTAACCTCAAAGTTATGTGCTTGAGTTTGTGCCTCATGTGGTAATACAATTGGTTGAATTAAGAGTGGTGCGTCCATTAACCCTCCAATTTTATCAGATAAGAATTGTCTTGAGAAATTTAATAATGCGTCTAGTAATAACATAACAGAATCAGCATCACCATCTGCATCTCTTCTTTTAGCAGAATGCCAGATTGGACTAGCAAAACAAACATGCGTTTTTGTATAACCAATTAGTCGTCCAGTAATTCCTACAGATGTGTGTGGGGCAAGTCCAATCACTAGATGACCTAGTAGATCCTGTGTATTTTTTATATTGTAAAATGGTTGTTTTCCAAAAAATTTCTGTAATTCAAAATCAACATACTTTGAAACATTAACAAGATATTCAGCGCTTTCTAAGGGAATAACCACATCTTGCATTTTTAATTCAATTAATTGTCCATCATTTGTGATTGGATTGCCATCAATGTCTTTTTCATATCCCAGTTTGTTGATTTGTTCAATTGTTGTGCCTATCCAGGACAATTTGAAGTGTGTTAAAGGAGAGTTTGTGGCATCAAATCTAACAGTGCCGTCTTTGAAAACAGATAATCCAAATTTTTGTCTAATTAGTCCTTTTTCTAAGGGTTCAGGAATTTTTTCTTGGTTAATTAATTTATCAACACCTTTGAATGGTTGTTGGACCCGAATTCCAAGCTTTTCTTGTGCAGCAATTAGATTTTGTCTTAGTGGAAATTGTTTGTAAGAAAATCCGTTTGTGTCTCTTTTGCATTTTTCACAGTGCTGTGTTTCTAATTCATCTTTACAAATTCTGCAGATGTAAAATTTTGTTGTTTTATTACCACATTTGGAACAAACTATTCCAATTGAAGGAATATTACAATTAGTACAACGACGATTATTCAAATTTGTGAAAAACGACTCTGATGCTGTTGATGCTTTTATAATATCTCTAGTAATTCCACCTTTTTCTGCAACTGGAAATAATACATGAACTGGTGGTTTCATTAAACGGGGGGCAGCTTTTTCAGGTCTACCAATTCGGGCACCAATTGATGTTGAAAATTTGTTCTTAATTTCAATACCAATATTACTAGTTAGTAATTCAGGAACAGAATTAAATCCATTATAATCTAATTCTTTTTTAAAGATCAAATAATTTAGAATCTCAATATCTATTTCAGATATGATAATTTTATTATCCCTAATTTTATGTTGAACCCCTAAATTTTCAAAGATTGTCTTATGAGAAATATCATATTGGATCTCAATTTCTGATTTTAAGAGTGGATTAGAAATTTGTTTTAGATCCTCAATTGAAATGAATTCCCAATAATAAAGAAATTTTGGGTGTAATGGAATTTTTAGTTCTTGAGAAAGTTTTATTGCTTCTTCGAAGGTTGGAATCTTTGTTAAAAACTGTGTTTGTTTGTTATTACTAGAAATTTTATTTTTAAGAAATTCAATCCAAACTTCTTCTACTAATCCTGTTGGGATTAATTCTGCATTGTTTTCTAAAAAGTCACCAAATGTGATTAGAATATCACCTAGATGAAGAATCTTTTCAATGTCATGTTTAATCTGAATTCCGTGTTCTGTATCTTTGATTTTAACGACTTCACCTCCTTTTAGTCTGACAATAGGCGTTTCAAGTGAGTCAACAAAACCTACAGTTGCACCCTTGCTTGGTTTGTCAAGTTTGATTTGTGTCCCTACTGCAATGGTGTGATCTAAAATTTCAGCAATAACTGGATGCAATCCTACACTGGCAAAACCGGTATTACAGGCACGACCATATCTGAGTCTAAAACCTCCAATTTTATTGGGCATTGATAATACAGAACGCCCCGTAATGACTTCTCTCATACGTTTTTCAGAAGCATCATCACCAGATTCTCCTTTTTGAACAGCACCATGAACATTGTGTAGCCACTCCCATCCCTTCAAATTGTACTTCTCAATTCGTTTTAGAAGTTTTTTTGATCTGCCAATTAATCCATCATTTAGGACACGTAATGCACCACCTCTAACTCTGTCCGTTTTAATTCGTGTCATGTTACGATGATTAACTACTTCAACAGGATCTGTTCCTTCTCCTTCTAATTCAACTGGTAAGTTCGAGATTACAGTTTTAATATCATCATCAGATACGTGAAACTGAAAACTTTGTTTTGCTTCACTTTCATATATTCGTAATTCTTCTACAAATCTTCCTGTTTCATCATCAAAACAATCAGCTTGGTATTTTGAAAGACCAACAGCATTTCTTACATGATCTGCGATTAACATAGTAACTGCTGATTCAGTTCCACCTGCAGACCTCATTGGTCCTGCAATTGATACTGAAAGATACTCTGAACCATCTTTATTGTTTTTAATTCTAATTTCACTAATTCCTTGTAGAGGAGCAATGGTCACGCCTTCTGTTACAATTGCCAGCCCAACCCTAACTGCAAAGTCTAATCGTTCTTCTAAATTCGAGTCGGGTGGCAGATATTTGCCTAATGCAATCTCCTTTGACATTATCAGAGCCGCGTTTTCTTTACCGGTTTTATCTAATAATTCACGAAGAGGTGTGGCGATATCAATATCATGCATTTTGGCTACGCGTTCCGCCAGATCAAATGCGATTTTCGGCTCAATTATTCCAGAAGAGTCTAAAAGTGTTGATTTTGCATCTGCTGCAGTCTCAAATTCTTTGTATACTTGCTTTGATAATTCTTCATAATATTCAGAGTAATTTTGTGGAACCTTGATTTCTTTTAGATAGTTTGCAGTAGTAGACATGTAAGAGGTTAGTTTTTGATGGCTTTGGCTATTTCGGTTAGTTTCTCCAAGTTTTTACTATCCTCTAGGAGAGTTCCAATCACCAAGGCATCTGCTCCTGCATCAGTCAATGCTTTTGCGGTCTGGGCATCACGAATACCACCACCTACGATTAAGAATCCTTGAAAGACTTTTCTTACAGTTGCAACCATTTCAGGAGTTACATTGGTTTTTGCCCCAGAACCTGCCTCCAAATAGACAAATCTCATACCTAAGAATTGAGCTGCTAATGAGTATGCAGCAGCAATTTTTGGCTTGTCAAATGGAATTCCTCTAACTGCACCTACAAACCAAGCTGATGTGCCTTCTCCAATTACTAAATATGATGTTGGAAGAGGCTCTAGACCAAATTTGAGAACATTTGGGGCACCAAGTGCTTGAGCCTGTGTGATATAATATGGATTCTCAGAGTTCATTAAAGAACTAAACAATATGGCATCTGCTTGAGGGACAACCCCAGTAATGTTACCTGGAAATAGAATAATTGGGATATTTACTGCAGTCTTGAGGTTTTTGACTACTTCGGCCAATTCCATCTGATCAGTTGCAGACGAACCGCCTACCAGTATTGATGCTGCACCTATCTCTTCTACACTTTTGGCTAATTTTACAGCAGAATCTATCTGAGATACCTCTGAATCAATTAATACGAACAGTAATGGTGTTTTTTTACGCTCAGAAATGAGTAATTCTTCTACTTTTCCAGTCATGCTTCACGTTTAATGATGACCCTTTAAGTTTTATTCAAGTATCGGTATACAGATTTGTATAGCTATGAGTGACCCTAGTAATTCTAATTTTTCTAATATTTTAAAGGAAATTATCAAAAAATCACTGTTTACAGAGAGACAAATTGAAATTATTTTAAAATCAAAGAATCTTTCTGATGTCGAATTTACTATGACTAAAGGTGCCTATTACAGGCAGGTTTCTCAGTGTAGAGACAAGCTTTCAGGTTTGTATTATTCATTCATAGTTCTAGGTATACTAGGCGTGGTTTTGCCTGATGATATTGATGTGATATCAGAACTCTCCGAACGAATGAGTGTGATAAAAGATGGTGATGTTTTCCTCGAGAAGGAACAAGAAATCATTAGTGTGATAGAACGTGTGGTTAGGCAGACTACAGCCCTGTGATTTTGTGACTAAAAGAAGTATCTTTCGTATTTAGTGTGATAAGGTTTTGGTTACTCTAAGTGTAAAATAATATTGTCCAATCACGATAAATCACAAATTCCTCATGATATGTCATGATAATTGAGATTCCTGAACTAGATGTGATATTTGGGCTTGTATTGGCCTTCATAGGAGGATTGTTTACATTGTTTGTATATTCTAGATTAAAGGCAGATTCAGCCTCTAATGATCAAACAAAGGCAGATTCAGAGCGTTTAGAGTTCTATGAAAGGCAGTTAATTGATCTTAAAATCAAATTAGACGCAATTGACTTGGAAAATATTGGCTTTTCTCAAGAAATACCACAAAACGTTGTAAAAAATGAGGAAAAGCTCGTACAAGTTGTAGAGAAACAGGTACAAACCGTGCCTGAACAGGTTCCAATTCCGGTTAGAGTTGAGAGAACACCTAACATGAGTAGTGGTGATATTGTTGAGGCGGTATTGAGACTAATCACAGACAGGTCACGTACATCACGTGATATTCAAATCACACTTGGGAAGAGTAGAGAGCATATTTCAAGGACAATGAAGAAAATGTCTGATGGTGGGTTGGTGGAGAGAAACACCAATGCAAAGCCATACAGCTACTCAATTACTCAAAAAGGTCTTTCTAAGTTGTCCGGACCAGGTTTAACACCTCAAACTATAGCCCCACAGACATCATAATTGGTAAGAGTCTAGCCAAATTTGCGATTTTAAGGGTTTTTTGACTTTGTTAAGTTATGTTCAAAATGTTGTTTTTTTAGCGGTTTTACTCATATTTTCTGTTATAATTTATGAAAAAATAAAAAACATAATTAATTAATACTAGTTTATCATAATATATGATATGAGTGAGATTCAAGAGGAATTAGTGAAGATAACATCGGGCGGAACCATCTCCATTCCTAAGCAATTTAGGCAATATTTGGAGATGCAGAAGGGTGATTACCTCAAAATAGGCCTGGAAGGAGACCATTTAGTTGTCAGAAAAGTGCGAATTTCCTAGAAATATATCCAAAACAAAATATTTTTATAGATTTGGGTCATATATCACCCATGAGTGACACAAATATTAAAAAATGGAAGACGGTAAAGGTTCCAAAAGGTCTTTCAGAACGTATTGATGAGTTTGTGAAAAGCCCAGAGGCTTATCATCTTGGATTAACATCCAATTCACAAGTGGTTGCACATGCAATTCGCCAATTCTTAGAAGATGGTGATGATAAACCCGAACGAATAAAATCACAGGTTTTAGAAACTATGTCAAAAATTGATCAATTTGCAGAGTCTTCGGAACATAAGCCTATTCAATAAAGCCCTAATTTTCTGACATTTTTGGGGCGGAATTTGTGAGTTTTAGTGTGTGATATGCCCATTCTCTGCCCTTTTTGGCTCTTTCAACCTTGTTTTTAGAGGTAAACCTAGCCAAATATGTTGAAATGACACTAAGTTTGATTGGTTCATTGAACTCATCTTCATATTTCTCTAATATGTCTGAGGAAGTAAACTTGCCAGTTGGGTAGTACTTGTCTACAATATGCCATATCTTACCACCAACTGTCTCTACACCAGGATTGTTTGTAGACTCTTCTATATTCATTAAGTCTAGTAAATCGAAAATTTTGAGGACTTTATCACGGTTGATGTTTCCTTCCAAATTGAACTTGTATTTGGCCCCATCCTTATCCTCTAGATCTATTCTAATTCTTTTTCCTGCCATTCAGATCAATAAGGATCCGACCTTAACTCATCAACTGATCTTCTGAGATTTGTTAACTAACAGGTTTGTTAACATTGACTGCCTAGCCCACGCCTGGGTAGTTTTTTATTATTAACATACCTTATTCCAACATCTCCCACAATTAAGATGATTTCACGCCTAGACTGGAAATAAAGGGGTTGTTTTAGGATATTAACAGTGTTAACAGCCATCTTCACGCCTAGAGTGGAAGTTGAGGGGTAAAATGACCTTCTTTTTGTTTTCCTTAACATATCCTTAACAGTTGTTAACTATCTCTAGGTTTTTTAGATTTTTTATAAAATTCCCTCATAAATTTAATTTTTCATATTTATTTTTTAATATCCCACACACCAATCTTTCCAGTGTTGCCTTTTCTATTTTTTTTAAAATGAGAATTCATATTCATATTATTTTTATTTTATTATATTATACAATCTAATCTATCATTAGAAATGAAGGTGTCTGGGAGCGATCCTATCGATCTGAGAAGAGTCAACAAGAACGATCAGTCTTGTGAAGTTTTTCAAAAAGATCAGTTGAACTGTTGTTTTGAAATAGTTAATGATCT
>Ga0315327_10000410_pt1 | contig 20873 bp, 10 predicted proteins | sample M110032315metaG_FD_203460 | JGI IMG/M metagenome (GOLD analysis project Ga0315327, IMG submission 203460) | Ammonia-oxidizing marine archaeal communities from Monterey Bay, California, United States - M1 100m 32315 | ecosystem: Environmental > Aquatic > Marine > Coastal | place: USA: California... | reverse complement strand
TCGGAACGGGCCGCCGTTGGCGGGGTGATGCCAGATTACTCCGTGGAACTGGAGCACTTGCTGAAGCCGATCCGCGGCATCGCCCTTTTGGGAGGGAAGCAGGAAGAGAAGGTCGTTTCCCAGTGGGTGGCCACGGCAGGAACCGGTGAATGGAAGACCATGATCCAGCACGAAATGCGCTGGGCAGTCCACGTGCGTCCGCCCGTCGACAACGGAGGTGGATGGACACATGCCAACGGCAATCCCGGTAACACCATGTGCAGCCATGATTCGGCACTGAAGCCGCCCCTGGGCATTGTCTGGTACGGCCCCCCTTATTCCAAACACAGTCTCGGGCGTCCGCCACTTGTCCATAACGGCGTGCTCGTTTGCCCGATCGACGAAAACACGGTCGAGGGATACGATGCCTACAACGGCCGGAAGCTCTGGCACTACAACGGCCGGAAACTCTGGCACTACAACAAGGTGCTGGCACTTGGCGGCAGGAGCACAGACAGGAATAGCAGAATGATGGCGGTCGGAGGCAACAGCTTGTTTATTCCCGATGGCAATGTCGAACCGGGCAAAAAGAACCAGGGAGTCCTGCGCCTTGACCTCTGGACCGGAAAAGTCATCGGCGGTTACCCTGCGCCCTTTCCGGAGATGCGGATGGGACATTTCGCGCTCAGCCGGGACGGCAAGACGTTCTGGCGATCCGGGTATGGCGACAAAACAGAAACCCAGGGCGACTGGACCTGCCTATATGCTGTCGACACGGAATCGGGCAAGGTGCTCTGGATGGCAGGAGGCCCCGGAAAAGAGAAGCCCTTCGGTCTCTACAGCGAACGCGTTCCGTATGAACGATGGGCCGCAATGGGCGATGGGCTCATCTACATCAAGCGAGCCGGGCCATCCGCAGAACAAGTCGCGCAACTCGACGCTGAGACAAAATCCTACCTGGCGCTGAACGACCCCGAAAGCCTCAAGAACTTCGACCAGTTGCGGCGGCAACTCAAACGTTTCGTGGCCATGGACGCCATGACGGGGAAAATTCTCTATGACCGTGCCGTGGACGTTCAGGATTGTGACGCCTACGTTGCCGCACACAACGGAAAGGTCCTTTTCCTGAATAATTCCGGTGAGAAGTGGTGGGGCGGGTTTGGTGCGAACGCGTTCAAGAACAACAGTATCTCCGTCCATGATGCCGCAACAGGAAAGTTCCTCTGGAAGCGGAAGTGCAACTACCGGTTCGAGCCGGTCATTACCGACAATACTATTTACGCCGAACCCTGGGCGTTTGACCTGGCAACCGGCAAGCGCCAGCGGCGGGAACATCCCATCACGGGCGCCAAGGGCGATTTTACCTGGGTTCGCCACGACAAGCAGTGTGGCGGCTACAGCGGATCGACGCACTTCCTCTTCGGTCGCAACAAGGGTTTCGGTTACCACGATGTGCTTCGTGACCACGGCATGTATCAGACCTGGCACCATCGTCAGGCCTGCGACCCCGATACCTCCAGTGGCGGAGGCATGATGCTCAAGCCGCCATTCAACATCGGGTGCGGTTGTCCCTGGTCACTCCCATACACGATTGCGATGACCAATGTATCAAGTGAGCCGGCCATTCCGTTCCGGTTCTTCCAGTCCGGCAGTTCCCTTCCGGTCAAGGAACTACGCATCAATTTTGGTGCCTCTGGCGACCGCAGGGACAAGGCTGGAAACCTGTGGTTCAACCCCGTGCGTGATGGGCATCCAAGCAAACTTCACCTTACTCTCTCCCCCATGATGACCTTTCACCCGACGGGCGAACAGTCCCCCGGTTCTTCCACCAGGTATGGCCGGCGTAGTGCAAGCGACATCGAAACCGAGAGCACTTCTGCCCCGTTCCTCTTCGATTCCTACGCTTACGGACTGAAAAAATTCATCGTTCCGGTAACTGTTCCGGGCGAGAGAACCGGCATTTACACCGTGCGCCTTGGTTTCTCGGCTCTGCCGGACGACCAGCCCGGCCAGCGGGTTTTTGACGTGCGGATCAACGGCAAAACTGTCCAGAAAGACCTCGATATCGTCAAGCAGACAGGCAGGGCCAACCATGCCCTGTGGAAAGAGTTTACCGTCGCCCTCGACGAGAACCTTGAACTGGACCTGGTGGCAAATCCCGGGAATTCTGCCGAGATCAAGGTGCCATTGATTAATGCCATGGAGGTCATTCGCAAGGAAGTCGTCGCGCTTGGCTTCAAGATGCCTGCCAGTGCCTGGGTGAACGAGAAAACACCCGAGAGAGCTGTTGAAATAGAGGTCGCCAACCATCGGGATGTTCCGTTTTCCGGCAAATTGCACCTGAACGCACCGAGTGGCATCATGGCAACCCCTTCCGGCCCCGTGCCTGTCGCTCTACAACCCGGAGAGCGAAGAAACATCGAATTGCTTGTCAAAAACAATGAGCCGGCCAGGAAGGGTTCTCACTCCCTTGCCTTGCAACTCCTTTCTGATGCCGGGAAACTTGAGCATGAACACACCTTAACAGTCGATTGTCTTGGTAAACTTCAACGCCGTTCATTGACCGGCACCGGGCGCTGGTGCATGACCCGCAGGACATACGAGACATGGATCAACCGCAGCGTTCCACCGCACTATGTTGGCCGATTCCCCGCCTCCTTGGGATCAATAAGGGCCGGTGACGACGGGGCCGCGTGCTCGTGGATGAGATTCGGGATTCCACGCGAAATCGGCACGATACACAGCATGCGCATGCGCCTGCACGCTGCACCTGAACTGAGCGCATGCTGGCATTCTCTCTACGGATCCGATTCAGAGACACCGAGACCGGAGCCGGGCGAAAATCACTGGGGTGCACTACGCCTGCTGGACAGCCTCGCGCAGGTGGAAATCAATCCGTTGAATTACCCGGAACTTCCCGAAATGCTGCCAGAACATTACCCATTGGCACCAAGTGGATCGGACCCGAACGTTGTCGAGGCCGTTTTGCCTGCCGGCGTGCAGCGCAATGAGAATGGTGAGGGGCTTGTGCAGCTCATCCTTGAGGCAACCGCAATGAACGGACCGGTGTATTGGGCCTCCCAGGGATCCCGGGTCCGACCGGAAAATGTCCCGCAACTCGTGATCGACTACGAACCTGCCCCCCCGGAAAATGAATAATCCCGGTTCCGGAAAACAATTCACATGAACAGGACCCTTTCTCTTCTGATCGCCTTGGTTTGTATTGTCACGACGGTGCATTCCGAGGACTGGCCCACCTGGCGTCACGACCCGCTCCGCAGCGGGGTGAGCGGGGAAAGGCTCGCGCCGCCGCTGGAGGAAGTGTGGGTCTTTCACTCGCGCCAGGCTCGGAACGCACCGGTCCCCACCCAGGCTCCGCAGTCATTCGCTTACCCCTGGGGCATGCATTATACGCTGCCGATCAGCTCCGCTGGCGATTCACTCTTTTTCAACAGTCACATCGACGGACGCACGGTTTGTCTTGACGTGACAACCGGTACTAAGCGCTGGGAATTCGTCGCCGCCGCCGCGATGAACCGAACGCCGACTTATTACGAGAAGAGAATCTACGTCGGCAGTGACGACGGGCACGTTTATTGCCTTGATGCGGGAACGGGAAAGCTGATCTGGAAATTCAAAGCCGCCCAACGTAACCGGTGGATGCTCTCATATGAAAAATTAACCTCAGCATGGCCCGTTCGCTCCGATGTGGTAGTCGATCGTGGGGTGGCTTATTTCACGGCGGGGATCCTGCCGCACGAGGGAACGTTCCTTTTCGCTGTGGACGCAGAGACGGGAAAGCTGATCTGGTGCAACGCCTCACAAGGGGCTGCCATGCGACGGGAAGCCATTGCCCCGGCCGGTCACCTGATCGTTTCAGGCAAAACCATCTGGGTGCCACGCGACCACCTCGGCTACAACCAGAGCCACGGGATGCTCATCTCGTTTGAACGTGAAACCGGAAACCATCCCGTCAAGGTGGAGGATCCGCACGCCATCCCCTACGGCGGTGATGTGCCGGTCTTCGGGGTGAGCGTCGGGAACACCCGTTATCTGGGCGACGTGGCGCAGACGACCAGGAAGGAACAGAACAAGCCGGCCGTTAAGGTCTGGGACCGGCGCGAAACGAAAGACCCCACGCACTGGACTGATGTCGACTCCGTGCTTGGTCTGCGCTCCGGCAGCAGCAAGTACCGCGTGGGTGGCGTGCATTACCGCAATGACCCGGACGCCTGCACCGTCGTCTTCGCAGGCGGCATCATTTATCATTCGATGTTCCAGATCGATCCAGGAAAAGGCGTTGGATCCAGGATCCTCGCCCGTCGGCCGGAAAACGGTGACATCCTCTGGTCCACTCAGATTCCGGAACGAGCCAACCAGCTGGTCGTGGCAAACGGTCGCCTTTTTGCCACCACTCGACGCGGAGTCATCCGCTGTTTTGCTCCCCCGGGCACGGCAAAACACGGCACCATTACCGAGAGGAGCAACGATGTAGCCGTTGGCGAGCAGGCATTATTTCAATCCATTGCCACGTCGATTGTGCAGCAGACTGATGTTCGCGATGGCTACGCGCTGGTTCTCGATTGTGAGAGTGGCGCCCTGGCCGAGCAGTTGGCCCGGCAAACAAATCTCTCTATCTGCGCTGTCTTTGACGACGCGGCAAAGGCGATCGCCACAAGGGCCTCCTACGCCAAGGCCAACCTGAACGGCACCCGAATCACGGTTTTTCATCAGCCCCCAGGCACCCGGTTGCCGTTCCCCTCTTATTATGCCGACTTGATCGTTTCGGAGGCCGCCGCAAAAGGAACATTGCCGACCAAAAAGACGATCGAGGACCTCTCGCGCATATTAAAACCAATTCGCGGCATTGCGCTGATCGGAGGCGGCAAAACCACAGCTGATGCGTTAGGAAGATGGAACACCGCTACCCAACAGCAGGGCTGGACGCTCGTGAAGAGCGGTGACGCGATCTGGAGCCGGCGGATCCGTCCGCAACTCGCCCAATCCGGGAGCTGGACACACCAGCTCGGTGACTCCGGCAATACCGGTTCCAGTGACGATGGCGCGCTCAAGGGACCGCTGGGCGTCCTGTGGTACGGGCCACCAGTATTGCGCTACGGAAACAACAGCATGCCCGCGCGCCTGGCGCACGGCCTGATGCTGCTTCCCGTCCACAATGGCATCATCGCCTGTGATCAGTACAGCGGCCGCAAACTCTGGTACTACCCCTGCCCGGAAAACTCGCAATTCTTCATTGCTGACAAGACGGTTTATCTCCGCAGGGAGATATTCAAGGACGACCGCCCCACCGGCAAGGCCCTGTGGGAACGGGTCACTCTCGAGACTGGCAAGAAAATTGATGGTGTTGTGCTTCCCAGGACGATGGAGCAGGGAACCATCAGTCAAATGGCCGCCAGTCGTGACGGGAAGATTGTCTACGGCCACGTCCAATGGCAGAAAATCACCAAGCAGGGAGACCAGGAGATCAGGAAGGACTTCCGCTGCCTCTTCGCGGAAGACTCCGCCTCTGGAAAGCGCCTCTGGACAATCGGTGGAGTGGGACAGGAACGCCAGTGGGATAGCTGGGTGGCAATCAGTGACGGCCGCCTCTATTGCAGTATTCCCGTAACTGACACCCATCGTGAGAAAGCACTCACCGAGATAAAAGCCTATTTTCAGCAGCATTCCCCGGAACGGCTTAAGGATTTTGACCCTTCAAAACGTACGATCCAGGCCATGGCCGCCCTCGAGGGAACAACCGGGAGAATTCTCTACGAAGCCGGAATCGATACGACCAATGTCTTCCTTTACAGCGGTCGACGCGGTGTCCACTACAACCCGTCGATCATTCCCTTCACCATGGCCAGCGACAACACTGTTGTCTTCGCAACCCAGAGCGGAGCTGACAAAGGTTGGCGACAATGGCCCAATGGAGCCTACAAGCCACGCACCCTGACTGTCTACGCAGGCGACACCGGAAAACTGCTGTGGAGCAAGCATGCCGATTATCGAACCCGGCCTGTCATCGCCAATGGAACAATCTATGCTGAACCCTGGGGCTATGACATCCAAACCGGAGAACGCCGTCAGCGCACCCATCCGATCACCGGCCAGAAGGCAGACTGGGCCTGGTGCCGATACGGGAAACAGTGCGGGCAGTTCTCCGCCTCACGGCACTTTCTCTTTGGGCGCTCGACGGGCGTTGCCTATCACGACTTGCTCAACGACGACGGTCTCTACACGTTCTATCACAGCCGCATGAGTTGTCTCTTTGACGCCATCACTGGTGGCGGCATGATGATCAAGCCGCCAATGGCTGTGTATTGCAGTTGTTCCTGGTCACTGCCGTTTTCCGTGGCGATGGGACAGGTGGAAGCCCCTCCCGCAACGCCTTTCCTCTTCGCCCAACCCGGCCCCGTCCTGCCGGTAAAGCACCTCTATCTTGATCTTGGCGGCACAGGCGACCGGCGGGATCCGGACGGCAATCTCTGGCTGACCACGGAACGTCCCCACCGGCACAAGCTATTGCTTGATCTTGAAGCGGAGGTGATCACATACCCTGGAGGTGGATCCGTGGGGCGCCATTCGCAATCGATCCCGGAAGGTGATACCGACACACATTTTGTTTTCACCTCCGCTGTTCGCGGGATGAGGCAATGCACGGTGCCCGTGACCACGCCCGGTGATGGGAAAGGGCGTTACAAAATACGCCTGGGATTTTCCGCTCCCGCCGGTGATCTTCCCGGTCAGCGTGTTTTTGGTGTGCGACTTAACGGGGAAACCGTGCTTGCCGATTTCGACATCGTCAGGGAAGCCGGCAGGCCAGAGCATGGCATCTGGAAGGAATTTTCCATCAACATCGACTCAAGCCTGGTGATAGACCTGGTGGCGAAAACCGAGGCTCCCGCCCTCCAGCAGACGCCGTTCATCAATGCCGTCGCGATCATTCGCGAGGAAACCAAGACCAGCGGAATCAAGATTCCGGGAAAAACCTTGGTGAATGAATAAAAAAACGAGACAAGCATCACGTTCCGGGCTGCAAACCACAGGAAAACTGTGACGCTTGAGTCTGGCGAGCAAAAGGATATCAAGGTTCACCTCCGGAACAACAATGCCTGCCAGGACGGGATCACTCACCCTGGCGGCAAAGCTCCTTGCCATCTACGACCATTTCCTTCGCCAGATAACCCAATGCGGACTGGAATCCTCCGCACAACATTAACCGGTTTCATCCCCCAGAAATGCTAGCGATCACATCCTTCGATATCTCGATCTTCGGAGTCATAGGTATCATTATCATCATCTTCATTGTCATCGGCCTCATCAGGGGCTTCGTCCGCATGACCTTCGGCCTGATCGCGCTCTCAGCCGGCATCTACGCCGCCCTCTGGGGCTTCGGCATCGTAAATCCCCCGCCGCAATTCGTGCCAGCGGACCCAATCGGCATTCTTATCGAGAATCCCGATCCCTGGATGTCCGCCGCGGTGGGAATCATCCTCGGCCTCGCCACCTTCTTCGTAGCCCGCGCCCTCTTCGGGATCCTTCTCACTCCGGCGGGCTCCAAGGACGGCAAGACCAGGAAAATCGCCCCCCTCGGAGGCATGCTCGGTTTCGTCATGGGAGCAGCCTTCGTCTGGTTCTGCCTGGTGGGTGTCCGCTACATCGGCACCCTCTCCGAACTCGGCTGGGTGCGGGAAGCCATCCAGGACAAGGACTGGCTCAATGCCACCACGAACGAGGACCGGGAGGCCAAACGCCCCTCCCAGCCAATCTTCTCCAAGCTGAAACGCGGCCTCGACACCAGCACTGCCGGCCAGTTCCACGAGGAGCGGCTCGATTTCCTCAACAACCGTTCCGAGGCCAATCTCTCCAAACTCACCATCCTGGTTGATAACGAGCAGGCCGCCACCCGCGCTTACCTGACCAAGGACGTTCGCAAGGCCGCCCTGCAGACGCAGATCAGCACCCTCCTCGTCAAGCAGAGCGCCAAACTCAAGGCCTTCTATGAAGAGGGTCAGTACTCGGCACTCCTTCGCTCCGATTCTATCAAGAAGGCCTGTGCGACCAAGGAAGCGGAGGAGCAACTTGAGGGGCTTGATATCGAGAAAGCGATTGGTCTCATCGGGACCGGGGAGGCGAAGGACTGACTCCTGGCCTTCTGCCATCTGTTGATCCGATCCAGTCGGACAATTCACCACTGCCCCTGATGCACGAGGATTACACTGCCACCATCGGTCTTGAGGTTCACTGCCAGGTCAACACCAGCAGCAAGATGTTCTGTGGATGTCGGACCAGCTTCGGGGAGGAACCCAATACCAACGTATGCCCCACCTGTCTCGGCCTGCCCGGTTCCCTGCCCGTCCTCAACAAGGCCGCCATCGAGCAGACCATCCTCGCCGGCCTCCTCCTCCAATGCGAGACACCCGAAATCTCCAAGTGGGACCGGAAGAACTACTTCTATCCGGACATGCCCAAGAACTACCAGATCTCGCAGTTTGATCTGCCCCTCTGTCTCGGTGGTGCGGTAGCCCTCTCCGATCACAACTACCCCCGGGACTACCAGAAGAATATCGCCAACCCGGGCAGGAAAATCGGCCTCACCCGCATCCACCTCGAGGAGGACGTGGCAAAATCCACCCACCTGGAAAATGCCAGCGTAATCGATTTCAACCGAGCCGGCACACCCTTGATGGAGATCGTCTCGGAGCCGGAAATCGAAACCCCCGAAGAGGCTTTCGCCTATCTCAAGACCCTCCAGCAGATCCTGATCTACGGCGGCATCTCCGATGCCGACATGGAAAAGGGCCAACTGCGCTGCGACGTCAACGTCTCCGTCCGGACCAGGGACACCGATGAACTGGGCACCAAGATCGAACTCAAGAACATGAATTCGATCTCCGCCGTTCGCCGCGCCCTCCACCACGAGATCGAGCGTCAGATCGGCGTCCTGGAAGAGGGCGGCACCCACGTTCAGGCCACCTGGCGCTGGAATGATGACGCCGGTGTCACCGAATTCATGCGTGGCAAGGAAGATGCGCACGACTACCGCTACTTCCCTGATCCCGATCTCCTTCCCGTGCGTTCCGGAGATATTGTCGAACGCATGCGCCAACATGTCCCCGAACTCCCGGCCGAAAAGGCGACCCGTTTCGAACAGAATTACGAGATTACTGACTACGATGCCAACGTCCTTGCTTCCGATCGAGCCCTTGCCGATTACTTTGAAGCCGCGGTCAAATCATCGCAGGCCAAGCCCAAGAAGACGGCGAACTGGGTTATCAACACGCTTCTCAGGCATCTCAACGACGACAATCTTGCTCCCTCGGCTTCACCCGTCTCCCCCGAACGCCTGGCTGGCACTGTCGACCTCATCGAAGCCGGCACCATTTCAAACAACCAGGCCAGGGAAGTCTTTGAGGTGCTGTGGCAAAGCCCCGAGCGGGATCCCGCCGAGATCGCCGCAGAAATGGGATTTGAACCGGCCGATACCGGCACAATCGATGCTTTGATCGACGAGGCCATCGCCGCCAACCCGGACAAAGTGGCCGAGATCCAGGGTGGCAACGAAAAGCTCGTCAATTGGCTTACCGGCCAGGTGATGAAAGCCTCCAGGGGAAAGGCAAACCCGAAGCAGGTGACTGATTCGATCCAGTCCAAGCTCCTCTCCTAGCCCGTGGCCCCGATCCACTGAATCCTTTTCCCAGATGCCAGAACCCCTTCTCCAGATCCGAAACCTCACCAAGCACTTCGGGAAACTCGTGGCGGTGGACGGCCTGGACCTGGAGGTCCGGGCGGGGGAAGTGGTCGGACTCCTCGGGGTGAACGGCGCGGGCAAGACGACCGTGATGAACATGATCCTCGGGCTTACCATTCCGAACGAGGGCACCATCACTGTTTTTGGCAAGGACCTGCAGAAACACCGCATTGAAATCCTCAGGCGGACCAATTTCTGCACCACCTACGCAAATCTCCCCTCCAATCTCAAGGTCTGGCAGAACCTGCGTGTTTTCGCTGGCCTCTACGGCGTCAAGAATCCCCGAGATAAGATTGACGAACTTCTCGAAATGCTCGGGATTGCTCACCTGCGTGAGAGCGTCACCGGTCGCCTCTCAGCCGGTGAAGGCACCCGCGTCAACCTCGCCAAGGCTCTCCTTAACGACCCCGAGCTCCTTCTCCTTGATGAGCCGACCGCCTCCCTCGATCCCGATATCGCAGACAAAGTGCGCTCTCTCGTTCGGCGCACACAACGAGAACGCTCACCTGCGATTCTGTATACCAGTCATAACATGAAGGACATCGAGGTCGCCTGCGACAGAATCGTCTTCCTTCACCAAGGCTCAATTCTGGCCGAAGGCACTACCGCGGAAATCAAGGAGCGTTTCAGCGGCAGGGACCTCGACGAGGTGTTCATCAAGGTCGCACGAAACGAAGTCGAGTCTCTGCACATCTGAGCAGGTGGCGGAGGGCAGAGTGAATGTCTGCCGTCCGAACCAGAAGACTTTCCGATGCGCGAACTTCTGAGCGCGCATTAGCACCACCTCCCCTGGTTTCTTGCTTCTAGTCACTCACTTCCCGCACCCTGTAAAATACCCCTTTGCCATCAAGGATCGGGTCATTGTCGGCGAATATTGTGGCGCCTTCCTCCCCAGTGATAGTAGTGGAGAGCGCTTCCCATGTTCCAAGGTCCCGTGAACGATCAACGGCGTAGGTCCAGCCTTGATTGGAGGCAAAGGTAATGTTGAAGGATGTCAACTCTCCGGAGGTTCCTTCTCCGGTTACGCTGATGATGGCCAATCCCGTTGGACCCGGGATGATTACCGCCCCGGTTTGTTCAAATCCAAAGTGCCCGCCACCGGAAGCCAGCACCGTGGCGCCATGGCTGAAACTCCAGGTTCCCAGATGAGGCCCGGTCAAATGCCCCATCCCATCGCCCTGGGCGTCATGGACCGTGATCCTAAGGATCTGATTATAGGGAACAAGAAACCTGAACACCTCCGGATTGAAGGAAAAATCGAAGTAGGGCCCGCCGGATCCATGAATCCGACCACTCTCATCCGTCACCTCCCAGGTTGTTTCTGACCCGTCCCTGTCCGGGTTTACCGTCACCTTCACCCTGGCCATGGAGGGATTCAGGTCAGGCACTTCCCCTTCCACGGCGGCGAGTCCTCCAAAATTGTTCCCATGAAATCCCGCCGCACCCGCAGCATGAGTCACCGTCGCTCCGGCAGGCAGCCCAAAGAATACCCCAAGTCCGAGATCCGGGGCCTCTCCCTCAAACATCACGCTCCCCAGGTTCCTGCAAAAGGCAAAGCACCCATTCCCAAGCCCGGTAACCGACTCGGGAATTCTCACACTTGTCAGGCTCTCGCAGTGCATGAAGCTCTCCAGACCTAATGATTCCACATTGATCGGGATGTTGATCTCCGGCAGGGCCAGGCATTCATAGAAGGCATTGTTCCCAATTCTCGTCATTCGTTCCGGCAGAATAACGTTGGTAAGGTTGTGACAATGAGCGAAGACTCCGGTGCTGAGATATTTCACTCGGGCGGGAATCCTCATGCTTGGCAGGTTGGTGCAACTCAGGAAGACATCACGTTCGAGATTGCGCAGATTGTCCGGAAGATCGATATCCACCAGGGCCGTGCAATAAGCGAACGCTCCCTCCCAGATGGAAGTAACACTCTCCGGGATGACTACAAAACGGAGGCTGCGGCAATGCGCGAAGGTGCCCTTGCTGATAGCACTGATCCCCTCGGGAATAACCACTCCTGTCAGGGAGCCGCAATTCATGAAAGCTTCAAAAGAAATTGTCGTCACCGGCTTCTCTTCGATTTCTGAGGGAATGACCAGGTCACCTGAGGCGGCAGTGTCACACCCAATGATAGTGACGGCATCACCCCTGATTTCATAAACCAGATCGTTTATGTCAGCGGCATGAAGCGGCGGACCGGACAAGACCAAAGCAAAGGCAAGCATGGCAACCCGAGAAGCAGACGTTTCCATGCCCACAGCCCTATCGTAAATAGCAGACGGTGCCAAGATTCTGTATAACCTGCGGATCGAGACTCCGTCCTGGTTTCAGGGTTCCGGTCCCTGTTCATCTGTCGACCAATATTCAAAACGCTATCCCCTCCCTTCGGCGAGGGACTTGTGTGATAAGGGAAGACATTATCCTGAAACCCGGAAGGGCCGGGACCATGAAGCAGATCATTGCTGGTCTTGACCACATGGCCCTACCCAAGGGAAAGATCACCCGCATCCTCGATGCTGAATAAGCAGGGCCTGCTCTTTACCGCCCTCGATGCCCGGCCTACGGCTCTGCCCAGGTAACAGGCCGAAGGCATTGAGCCCTTGCCGGTCGATGGGAGAAAGGAATGTCGCGGGTTCCCGGGACCCGGAAAATCGGTCTGAGAAAGCGATTTCCTGGCAGCAGGTTGAAAGAGCGGTTTCCCTGAGTTACCCTTGCAGCTCTCATGAAATTGAATCTGCCAAACCTGCTGATCGCTGCGGTGGCGTTCCCAGTGACAACGGCGTTCCCGGGAATCATCAGCATCAGCATGACTGACCCTGTCGGGCAGTTTGATCTCGGCCCGGATGAAATCGCGGGAGCCGTTCCCAGCCCGAACTGGAACAATGTTCCCTATACGCCGAATCAAAACGGGACGACCACGATTGTCCAGGTCATCCATAACTCGAAGAGCGAAGCGACCTCTCTCGGTCTCCGTTACCGCGCGTGGGATGGCAGGAATGCAAGCTCGATCCTGAACGACGACGCAAATTCCCGCATGATGAAGGGAAAGGGCCCCTCCCCGTTTGATTCAAGCAGCGATTCGCATCCTTACGCGGCAATTGAGCTTGCCGGGTGCCATGCCGCCGCCGGAACGACATACGATGTCTACATCTATATCGGCACCGGTATCGGCTTCACTTCCGGCAGCTACGGCAACATTTACCTGAGCGGAGCGGGCACCTTCGGTAACTTTCCCTCCCCTGCGAATCGCGTGGCAACCAGTGGATACCGGACGCTCAACTCGCGTTTCACCAACACGGCGGGCATTTCGGTTTATGATCCCAACAGGGGCTTTATCCGCACCGATGCGAGTGTCGCGGGAAACTACCTCAAATTTGAAACCGTCACTCTGGACACCCTGACCATCACCCCGCAAATGCTCAATTCGAATTCAAATTTTCACGGCGTTTCAATGGTGGGGATCCAGCTCATCGGGCCCGATCCACCCAACCCGCTCATTATCACTTCGATCCATCGTCATCCGCCGAGTGGAAACCTGTTGTGTACGTGGAGCTCGAACCCGGGCATGACCTATCTGGTGGAGTCTTCGACCGACTTGAAGATCTGGCAGGTGGTTAATAATGCGGTTCCCAGTGGCGGCGATTCCACCAGCTTTATTTACTGGCCCGATCCCGATCCGCCGGACCGCCTTTTCCTGAGGATCCGTGAGCTCTGATCCCCGCCCTTGCCGGGGATCTGGGATTCCTGCCCATTGCGCTGAGTGAATAGCACCCTTGAGTCCGTTCCCGCCTTCCCCGGTTCCCGGGCTTCCGGGAATCCCGCCCGGGAAAGCAATCCCTGACAGTGCTCGATCTGGTTCTTCTTCATCATTCAGATCAGGTCTCACAAGAAGGTGTAAATAGCTGATTTACAGAGACCAATGCCGACCATAACCTGATTCCCAAAACCTTGCCGCTGCTGGCAGGTTGATGTCCCAGTCACTGATGAAGATGATGATGCGATTCCAGATCACGATTTTCCTGCTGATGTCCTGTGCCCTGCAATCTGTGGTTCTGGGTCAGGACCGTGGGCGCCGACGTGGAGGTGGTGGTGAAAACATGCCCAAGGTGGGCAGCCTCATTCCCGATATCAGTGTGTTTGACGCCGAGGGTCGCAGCTTCCCGCTCCGGGAGAAACTCAAGGATCGGCATACGGTGATCGTCTTCGGCTGTCTGACCTGACCGCCCTTCCTGCGTAATGTCTCCAGTCTGGAGGCAATCCATCACGACTACCGGGAGCAGAAGAAAGAACTGGCCTTCTACTACGTCTACAAATCCCTTGCCCATCCGGAACGGGACCGATTCGTCCAGCCACTCACAATCGGGGAGCGACTGAAACACGTTTCTGCCGCTCGCAGGCAACTCGACACGAGAATCCCGTGGCTTGCCGACACCATGGCTAACGATCTCAAACATGCGTTTGGCGACCGCCCCAATTCAGAATTCATTGTTTCCCCGGAAGGCCGGATTCTCGTCTCCCGCAGCTGGAGTGAACCTGAGATCCTGAGGGCCGACCTGGAAAAGTTCATCGGGAAGACAAAGACCGTAACCTCGCCCTCTGATCTTGATCGCAAGCCCCAGGCCCCTCCGGAAAGCAAGATTGCCAGCGGTATCGTCCCCCGGACGGAAAAACCCGAGGGCGCGACTGCGGTGATTGTCCGTCCCTTGATGACAAAGGGTGATAAGGACCATGCGAAAGAGACCTTTTACGTAAAGCTCCGCGCCGAGGCGGACCGGGGGTTGATGGACCAGGGAACGGGAAAGCTGCATATCGGTTTCCACCTCGATCCTGTCCATACGGTGCATTGGAACAATCTGGCAGAGCCCCTTCATTTTGAGTTCAAGACTCCCAAGGGGGTCAAGTTGAGCCCCAGCAAAGGGGCCGCTCCCAAAGTCAAGACCCCCTCTGACATTGATCCACGCGAGTTTCTGATAGAGGTCGATTCCAGCACCGGGCGAGTTGACCACCCGCTTGAACTTGAGGTTTCCTATTTCGCCTGTGATGACGAAGAGGGCTGGTGCAGGGCAGTCACCCATCGCTACGAGATTGAACTCAGGCGTGACCGGGATGCTGGCACGGTACGTTCCGCCGGAGGAGGCAGGGGCTTTGACAGGCGCCCACGACCCGGCGGACGGGGTAGATTTGGACAACGCCGCAAACCCGACGCGGAGGAGTTGCTGAAACGGATGGATGCCAACGGGGACGGCGCCATCTCCCGGGATGAGGCACGCGGCCCGATGATCGAACGCTTCAAACTGATGGATGCCGACGGGAACGGTGCTGTAAGCAGGGAGGAGATGGACAAACACCTTGAACGCGCGGGTAACTCCCGTGACCGGGCGCGACCTCCGGAACGTTAACCTGGAAACAGAAACCGATTTCCCAGCAGTAAGCCCGTGTGATAACATATCGCCATGCTCCCGGTAATAAACGTACTTCTACAGGCCGGCCTGGTTGCAGGATGCCTGTCCATCATGGCAAGCCCGGTCATCGCGCAAGCCCCCGGGCCTGGACCGGAAGGGCCTCGTGAGCGGCCGTCTCCATTCCGTCGGGGAAACAGTCCCGGAAATGCAGTGCGCACCCACCCCATTCTGGCGGCCCTCGATGCCAACGGGGACAATGAGATATCAGCTGCGGAAATTGCTGGCGCCAGCGCCGCCCTGAAAAAGCTCGATACGAACACAGACGGAAAACTCACCGCTGATGAGCTCCGTCCAGAATTCGGCACCAGGCGGATCAACCCAGACCGCAATGATACCCCTGCTGCGCCTCCTGCCGGGGTCACCCGGCCCACCGGGCCGATCCCTCCGGCTCCCAAGGACATCGGGGGGCTTACACCCCGGGAAATCCTCAAGTCATTCGGTGCGCGGGGAACCGAAGGCGTTGCAGAACGCACCCTGGAAGGCTATCGCCGCGTCTTCGGATTCACTGATTTCGACAAGGACGGGCGACATTCGAAAAAAGAATATATAGATGGCGGACGCTACCTGACACGCGAGTCAAGGGCTGGCATCTTCCAGGCATCCGATGCAAACAGGGATGGATTTGTCTCCCAGAAGGAGTACGTGGAAAATCGAATCATCACTGATGAGGCAAAGGAAATATTCAGCGCGATGGATTTCAATGATGATAATCGGCTGACCGCTGAGGAGATCATCGCCAGCAAGAAGTTAAGAGACAGGAAACTCGCCCACGAGGTCTTCAATGCACTCGATACCAACGGAGACGGGGAACTGAACATTCCCGAATACCTGCGTGTCTGGGGACGCTGGGCCAGAAGTTAACCTTCAGTGGCTTTCTCGGCAGCGGCAGCGATTATCTCCCGTGGCCTGGCACGCAGGTCCTCGATGCTGATCTTGCCGCCATCGACGTCTTCAAGCAATTGGATTTGAGCCTGGTAATCGGCATTTCCCACTCCTGCTTTGCTTTGCAACATACGCCATGCCTTGCGCCGCTCGACGCAAAACAGAACAACCTGGCGACTGACTGCAACATGCTTCTTCTTGCCGCCGATGTCGGCGATAATATAGACCCCAAAGTCGGGGATATAAGAACGGTGGGCCTCGTCGAAGACACGGCGGTTTACAACATCGGCCTGTGTCACACAGAGCAGTATGTCATCAAGGAAAAGCATGCTTTCCGCGTCATCGGGCTTGATTGCCTTCAAGTGCTTGCGGAAACGTGCCTCTGTCGTAGCCCAGTGGGCCACGGTGTAGTTGTATTTCTCCTTGTCCTCCGCGTAGGTAGACTGCCCCCAGTCATTTTTGACGTTGGGATTGCCTTTCAGATCCAGGCATTCCTGGGAAAGCTCGCCCTGCTGGGGGTCAAAGACGAACTCTGGCATCCCGCGACTGTCACGAGAGAGCTTGGCCTGCAGAGCGGACTTGTCATCAGCGACACCGTGCTCGGGTTGGCATGTGGTGTAACACTGGAAGAAAGCCGTTCCGCGGTACTCCAAGCCGTCAATCATTGACTTGTAGAGCTTTGCGGAATTTGCCATCGAGACCTGTGCGATGTAGGGGCTGCCGTGACCTGTGGTCATGATCTCGGCAACACTTTTCTTCTCAGTGAGCTTGCCCTGCGAGGCACGGCCGAACTGGTTCATGTCGTAACCACCGAGCATGTTTGAACTGTCGGAGTTTTGTCCTCCGGTATTGGAATAGACCTGCGTGTCAAGCATCAGGGCTTTCACGTTCGGGCGATTCTGCAGGATCACTTTGCTGAGGTTCTGGAACCCGATATCACCAAGGGCGCCGTCTCCGCCAATCACCCAGACCTTCGGCAACTCCTTGATCTCGAGGTCGGTCATGATGTTCTCGGTGAGATGAGTCAGGTCCCAATAGGTTTGCTCTGTAAACGACGCAGGATTTTCACTGACGAGGAAATTTGCCAGGCGCTCCGGCGCAACCGAGCGGCGGGCATGCTGAAGCATCAGGCTTTCACCCAACAGCCAGCTGATTGTGGCGCCATCCTGAAACAGGGAGTTCATCCAGGGATAGGGGTGCGGGTTGGATGGTGGGGTTGAACCGTAAACAGTGTTACAGCCGGTGCTCGCACCCATGAACATGGTGGACATGCCGTTGGCAAGTCGCCCGTCGGTGGCCTGAAGAAGCTTATGGTTAAAGGCATCCTGATTCATGACTGCGCTCATGCCTTCAATCACGTCCTGGTCGGAGATTTCACCGTGTGCTTCAAGCCGCTCCCCGGTGTCCTCGTCGCTCTCGCCACCGAGCCCTGTAACAACATGGGCAAATGCGCGCTTGAAGAGGAGGTAGGATTCCTCATCCGCAGCCTTCATTTTTCCCAGTGCGGCAAGACCGTTTTTCTGCAATTTCCCGGCTTTCTCGTAGAGACGGTCGGCCTTGCTGTGGTAAAGCGGACGCATGTAGGCCTCGGTGATCGAGGCGGCTGCGCGCAGGATGGACTTTTCCCCACAGCCGGCGCAGGCACCATCGCCTGACACCAATGCCTCGTAATTGCGGCGCACCATGAGGTGGTTGCGCAACGCAGCCGGGCGCGAATCCTCGGGGGAATCATCCTTGTAGAGGCCGAGGTATTTTTGCGGGGTGTCAGGCAACAGGCGGCTGAAAATCTGGGCACCTGTCAGGGTTTGGTTGAGTTCCTCGGTGTCCGGAACCATGACCAGTGCGCCATGGTCGCCGCACTCTTCAACGCATTCACCACATCCCTTGCAGAGGTCGGAGACAAAAATTGAGAATACCCCACCACCTCCGGGGTTCTTCTTCTCAATGTTGCGGAAAATGGCGGGGACTTTGTTGTAGGCAATCGGGACGACATCCAGGATGGCGTCCAGCTGGGCCTTGGCCTCATCGGTAACGGCGCCGTTGAGGGCACCGATCTGCTCCTTTATGATCTCCTTGAATGGCAGTTTTTCCTTGGCCTCGGTGGTTTCAATCATCCTGGCGCGCGCTGCTTCCTCAATGGCCGGGACGTGGCCGATTAACGCCTCGCGGGCCGCGGAGTCGGAGACATAGTTGGTAATTGCGGTCTTGAGAACGGTCTCGACATCCTGTGCGGTATTCGGCAGCGCAGTGTCGGGGCAGGCGGTAATGCACTCCATGCACTGGGTACAGTTCTCCGGGATATAGAGTGGCGTCTCGCGACGGGCGACATATTTCGAAGAAGTCGCCCCGGTGCCTGCAGCCATCACGCCAACCGAGGCGAGCGCGCTTGCCGGCTGGTGGTAGCCTTTGTCGGCACGGAACTCGGAATCGAATTTGCCGAGTTGCTGGACAGGCGCCTTGGCGCCCTGCTCCGCAGGAGCTTCATGGGCGGAGACATTGTCCACGTCAACCCCTGCAGTCGGCAAAACCGTGTAGCTTGCACCAATCGGCGCGAGCGGGTCGAGTCGCATGCTGGAGCGATCCAGTGCATCGAGTTCACCGTATTTGATTTCCGTAACACGGCTGAAGCCCTCCTTCATCACCGTCATGTTCGATTCCACAACCGCTTCACCAAAGCGGCCGAACTTCTTCTCGTATTGCCTGCGTATGCCTTTCTCGTATTGCTCATTCTCAATACCGTGATCCTGCAAAAAAGTGGACACCCGGAAGAATGCCCCAAGAAAGGAATTGCCCTGCATCCGCAGTTGCAGGTCCGGCCTCTCAGTCGCCGCCCTGGCGATCTCAAAACCGGGCAGAATGAAGATCCGGATATTGTTTTCCTTAACAAATTCGCGGTAATGGGCGGGGATGCGTTCCCAGGCGGTCTCCGGCGGATCGGAGGATTCCCAGACAAGGCATCCGCCACGATTGACCCCGGCGAGGGGGTTGGTGTGGGTAAAGGCCTTCGGATCGCAACAGAGCACCACGTCGACATGGTTGAGCTCGCAGTTTACACGGATGCGTTCGGGGGCAACGGTAAGATAGTAGTTTGTGGGCGAACCTTTTTTCTCCGACCCGTATTTGGGGTTGGCCATGATGAAGAGCTTTTCCATCAACCGACCCTCCTCATCATAATCGGGATTGGCCTTGGAGATGTCGTGGCCGAATGAGCCGACAATCTCGCCCATGTTCTTGCCGGTGGTGATCATGCCCCAGCCACCTATGGAGTGGAAGCGTACTGCGATGGCACCGGCCGGCAGCAACGAGGGCGTGTCCTTGGAAATAACCGCATAAGGATGATCTATTCCCACTGTAAAGTAGCCGGCTCCATCGGCGGCGGTCCTCCCGTCACTGCGGGCGAGTCCCCCGGTTGCGAATTCATAGGCCCCGAGGGTGTGCTCGGGACGGAAGTCCCGTGAACCGATTCCATAGGAGCCGTTAAACAGGCGCGGAGTTTCCTCAAGCGAAAGCGGCGGGACAGCCCCTACCCCTGCCTTGTGCACCTCCAGGGCCTTGTTGAGCGCAGTGCGGATGTCGCGTCCAAGCGGGTTATCACCGGCCATCCCCTCGTCAGTCCGCTCAAGGACAATGACGTTCTTCTTGCCGCGCAACGCTTCGATTACTGTGGCCTCGGGAAACGGGCGGATGACATTGATGTGGATGGAGCCAACCCTGGCGTTGCGCTGGTCGCGCAGGTAGTCGCATGCCTCCTCAATATTCTCGGCAGCACAGCCGAGGGACACGAACACGGTATCAGCGTCCTCGCACCTGTATGCGTCGATCAGACCGTAACGGCGACCCGTGAGGTCACCGAACTCCTCGAAAGCCTTCTCAAGGAAGCCCAGGATAGGCTCATTGAAGTTGTTACGGCGGGCGACCACACCATTCATGTGGTGTTCCTGGTTCTGCACCGGACCAAGAAGGATCGGCGCCTTGAGATCCATCATCGCCGGGACGCGCCGTCGGGTTGGCCCGAAAAGCTCTCTCTGCGCTTCGGTCGGACAGTCGATCATGTCATCCTTCCCTCCAAGATACTCGCGCAGCAACTCGCTTTCCGGCTTGAGGTACATGCGCTCGGAATGGGTGGTGAGCATGCCGTCCTGAACGTTCATTCCGGGGTTAAGAGCGAGTTCATTGACCTTGCGCAGGATGATTCCCTGGTCAGCAGCCTGTTGCGCGTCCTTCGCAAAAAGGATCGTCCATCCGGTATCGAGGGCCGAATAAACATCATCATGTCCGCAGTGGACATTCAGGGCGTGTTTGGTGAGAGCGCGGGCACCGACCTCAAGCACCATGGTCGAGCATTTCCCCGGCGCGTGGTAATACTGTTCCATCGCGTAGGCCAGTCCCTGCCCCGAGGTAAAGTTCACCACCCGGCGCCCGGTGACAGCGAGAGCGGTGGCTCCACCCTGGGCAGAATGTTCCCCCTCGGTTTCAATAGCGATTTTCTGGTTGCCCCAGACATCGAGCTTCCCTTCGGCGTAGGCGGCCTGGTAAATTTCCCCACCCTCGGTCGAGGGGGTGATGGGATAGAACACTCCACCTTCTGTAACGCGCACCTCCACATGCTCGGCAACCAGCTGATTGCCGTTACAGGTAATGGCAATCCCAGGGTATTTCGGGCTAGCAGTGTGATTGCCTGTTCCCGAAGCTGTGATGGATTGAGGATTTTGTGGTTCGTTGGCCATTGGCGGGTCAATTCTATTGGCTTGCTCGTTACCGTGAGGAATCAGGAAGATTGTATTGAAAAAAAACGGACA
>Ga0315327_10000389_pt1 | contig 21248 bp, 20 predicted proteins | sample M110032315metaG_FD_203460 | JGI IMG/M metagenome (GOLD analysis project Ga0315327, IMG submission 203460) | Ammonia-oxidizing marine archaeal communities from Monterey Bay, California, United States - M1 100m 32315 | ecosystem: Environmental > Aquatic > Marine > Coastal | place: USA: California... | reverse complement strand
TTTCTTCCAGTGAAACTTTTTATTCGGATAAAAGACCTTTTTTCTCAGAGAATCATTCTTTGTTTGATGTTAAAGGCTACATGTTCTTCTACTTAATAAATACCAGAAGAATCGGAGCGGCCCCGGACTATAACTGCTCTAAGTACTCTGATGCTAAACGGAATGCTTGCGAGTCGAGCAAAGTAGGAATTTCTGACATAGATTATGCCGTAAGGTACACACAACAAAGTGAATCCTTAGACTTTGGATTTTTAGGAGCTTCTGAAGCTGATGAAGAGTTTAGTCAAGGAAGAGATTTCTATTCAATTAGAACCAGAAAGAATTCTAAGAACTATTCCATAGGTTATTTAACTACTTATGCTAAGAGCCCTGTTCTTGATAGAGAGGCAAATGTGCATTCAGTGGATTTAATTTACAGACCTACGGATAAAATGAGAATAGATACAATTTTCATAACCTCGGACGTTGATAAAGGACTGGATGGAGCCAAGCAGTCAGGAGATGCATTTAGGTTTAGATTGACGGCTTCTCCTAGGAAAGGAAGATGGCACGATTTTGGAGTTTTCTTTTTTGATGAAGGGACGGATATATCGGACATGGGTTACCAGATGACAGACAATTGGTTGTTTGCAGGCAGCCAAAATGGTTTGAAATTCTCAGATTACGATGAGTCTTCCGTTTTTCTTTCAAATGATTTTCAGCTAGGAGTGTCTTATGAGGGCAATGCAGATTTAAATAAAGCTAGTCTTTCTACGTTTCTAAGTTATAACGGCAGCTTTAAGAATACCACCAATGTTGAATTTACAAATTTTTACAGAACCGCGAGTAAAGATTATTGGATAACCAGGGGAGATGTCACTGCACCTTATATTAAGAAACCAGAGAATTATGGAACCATGCTGCAATTCATGGGGCCTTCACAAAATTTCTTTAATTACGTGCTGCAAGTTAACAGAGAAAAAGGAGAACAATGGATGTCCTCGGCTTTGGGTTTTAGTACCTCTTATATGGTCATGGGTGATTTTGCATTGAGGGATAACCTTAGTCTGAACTTGATGTACCAACACAACAAGGAAGATGATTGGCTGAACTGGGTTGAAGGAAATTTATTAGGAACTTACGAGAAAAAACAAAGAGTTACGGTGGCAGGATTGAATTGGTTCGGAGGAGATAAGCACGAGTTGAGAGTCAAAGCTCAGATGGTGGCTTTTACTGCAAGAAAACCAAAAGCCTATTTCGGAGATTCATCGGGCTCGTTGAATCCTGCTGAAATGGAGTTGCCTCCTTTTAGTCTGAGTGATTTAGCTTTTCAAATACGATACCGTTATGAGATCCTGCCTTTGGCTTACCTGTATGTGGTTTACTCCAAAGGGGGGAGAATTGTTGAATTTGATAGGGAAGACAGCTTGGGTGAATTGTATAAACGCCCTTGGAATGACCCTCAAGCAGACAACTTCACTGTGAAGGTTAGGTACAGATTCTAATTTTTGTGCTCTTCAGAGCAGTACCAAACTTTATCACCTTCTAGTGCATCTGACTTTGGCAAGTTTAGTCCACAAGTAGTGCATTTAACTATCTCATTATTTCCAGAGGAGAGGGTTTTCGTACCTGATCTTGACAGCTTCACTATTAAATAGATTAGGGAAACGATTGCTATAAGAAAAAGAACTGGATACATAATCTTTAATCGTTAGGGGCAGGTATGTCTTTATCTCCAAAAACGCCTAGCGAAATAACATTTACCCAAGACCTTTTTCCTTCGGCATCTTCTTTTACAGAAAACTCAGGAAAGTTTAATTTTAGAATCTCAAGGTTATTATTTTTAAGCTCTTTATAATCAAGGTTTCCATAAGCCTCTACCAAGACCGAAAGAGCAAAAGGAGTCTGAGGTGTATTGGGTATGTGTTCGATTACAAACTTCGCTCTTCCAATTGCAGCTAAATATGCTCCACGTTTCATATAGTAGTCTGCTACATGCATTTCATGTTTAGCCATTAGGTTTCTTAAATATATCATCCTTTGTTTTGCGTGCGGAGCATATCTACTTTCTGGATATCTAGAAAGGAATTCAGATAAATCGTCAAATGAATTTTGAGCAGGTTCCATATCCCTCTTGGATAAGTCACTTACAAAATATCTATTAAATAAACCAGAATCATCTGTAAAAGAAGATAGTCCTTTTATGTAGTATGCATAGGAAGTATGGGGGTGCCTAGGATGTAAGTTGATAAATCTATCTGCAGCTGATCGCGAAGCTTCATATTCAAAATTTTTAAAGTAAGCATAGATTAGCTCGGCCTGTGCTTGCTCAGCATATCTCCCAAAAGGAAATCTAGATTCTAATGCTTGAAGACTCACAATTGCAGTAGAGAAATTCTCACTTTTTAATCTAGTTTGCGCTTGATCGTAAAGCTCTTTTTCTATTAATCTTTCATCAGGCAGCTCTTCATTAGAAGAGCAAGAACATAAGACGCTCAAGCAAATCAATACCATTAAAGTCCTGTAATGAGATGTGTATGATTTAATAAATTTACGAGTTATTATCATTAGAATTGGAGATTCTACAGATGAGAGTCTGCATTGGACAGGAAAAGCTTTAGAAGGTTACTTTATTAATCTGATCAAGACAGAATAGAATAGACCCATGTCTAGAAAAATCTCATTATTCAAAAAAGTTATGCCGGAAGATTCAGGACAAAGGTTAGATGTTTTAGCAGCTAAATACTTCTCAGAGTTCTCTAGAGCACATATTCAAAGGTGGGTTAAAGAAGGCAGTCTTCTTTTGAATAATAAAAAGATTAAGCCACGTCAAATAGTAACTGTAGGTGATTCAATCACAGTAGAGGTATCTGAGGAAATAAATTCAAAAGATTTACCAGAAGATATTGATCTGGATATTATTTGGGAAGATGAAGAGGTTTTAGTTTTGAATAAACCTGCTGGATTGGTGGTTCACCCCGGTGCTGGGAATGCAGAGGGAACTCTCGTTAATGGACTCTTAAATTATTCTTCAGATCAGGGTTTTTTACCTAGAGCAGGGATAGTTCATCGATTAGATAAAGACACCTCAGGCATCATGGTAGTTGCCAAAACAGAAGTTTCCTATTTAAACCTTGTGGGTCAGCTAAAAGAAAGAACAGTTAAAAGAGACTACTTAGCATTGGTGGTTGGACAGCCAGTATCGGGAGGTGTGATTAACGAGCCTATTGGGAGGCACCCAAAACACAGAACTAAGCAGGCCGTTGTTGGTTCAGGTAAAGAAGCTATTACTGATTACAAAATTAAAGAAAAGCTTCGTGGGTATTCTTTACTCCTTGCTTCTTTAAAGACCGGAAGGACTCATCAGATCAGGGTTCATTTTTCTTCAAAAGACTTTCCTATAGTGGGTGATCCGCTGTATGGCGGAAAGCGGAAGTTTGCACCCGGAACCTCTGAAGACTTAAAAAAAGAGATATCAGAATTAAATAGGCAGGCTCTGCATGCTTACTCTTTGAGTTTCATCCATCCTGTTGATCAAAATATAATTACAAATACCGCTCCCATGCCTAACGACATGAAGAAGTTAATAGAAAACCTAAGACAGCATGCTTCAGACACATGATTACGTGGGGCCAGACTTAAGTCTAGGCAAGGACGTGCGTTGTTTAATGCTGACGAAAGAGTTTTTAGAGAATAAAACGAATGGTTCTATAAATTTCCTTAGGAAAATCACTAGGACACCTATTCAGCTAATGGAGCAAGTGCATGGAGTAAACATAAAGACTATAAGTACCTATCTTAGTGAGCCCCTTAAACAAACCGATGGTATGTTCACCAAATCAAAGGGTTTTGCCTTGGCCGTTAAAACAGCAGACTGCATTCCTCTTGCTCTTAGTTCGGAAGACGGCTCTGAGATCGCTCTTTTGCACGTTGGCTGGAAAGGGTTGTGCGGTGGAATAATAGAGAACTTCTTAACCAAATATTCTGTTGAAAGGAAAAAATACAACGCATGGATAGGACCTTGTATTTCTGCAGATAATTACGAGGTTGGCAAAGAAGTTTTTGACAGTTTTTGTAAATCAGATCCAATAGCTGAGATTAATTTCAAGGCACTAGGAAAAAAGAAATGGAAATTTAACTTGCGATCAGAAGCGGCTCGTAGGTTGAGTGATGGTAATGTAAATATTTATACTTCTCAACATTGTACGTTTAAAGAGGAAGAGCTTTATTATTCTTACAGGAACAATCAATCTGACAGAAGGATGATAACTTTAATTTGGAGAAATTATGAAGAATAAGGGTTTTGTAGGTTTAGGAGTGATGGGTTTTCCAATGGCAAACCATCTTCATAACGGAGGACACAAAGTTAGGGCTTGTAATCGAAGCGAAGACAAATCCAAAAGGTGGGCAAATCTGACAGGAGAGAATTATTTTCTGACTCCAGAAGAAGTTGCCGAAGGTTGTGATGTGGTTTTTCTTTGCGTGGGAAATGATGAAGATGTCAGATCAGTTGTTACCGGAGAAGATGGAATATTGAAGAGTTTAAAACCTGGTTCCATTGTAGTTGACCACACCACCACTTCGGCAACCTTAGCTCTAGAAATGAGTTCCAAGTGTCTTAATCAAGAAATTTTTTTCATTGATGCGCCTTTATCAGGCGGGCAGATAGGAGCAGAGTCTGGAAAATTAACCGTCATGGCCGGTGGAGACATAAATGCCTTTAACAAAATTAAAGAACTATTAAGTCTTTATTCAAAATTTGTTAGACGCATGGGAGATAGCGGTACAGGCCAACTTACAAAAATGGTTAATCAGATATGCATTGCAAGTTTAATACAAGGATTAGCAGAAGGTATAAATTTCTCTGAAAAGGCCGGGTTAGATACTAAAGGGGTGGTTGAGGTAATTTCAAAAGGGGCAGCACAATCTTGGCAGATGGACAACCGCTGGGAGACGATGTTATCCGGGGAGTATGAGCATGGTTTTGCCGTAGATTGGATGAGGAAAGATCTAGGGATTGCCATGAAGGAAGCCGAAAATAACACAGCAAACATCGACATAACCAAAACAATTGACCAATATTACAAAGAAGTACAAGCCATGGGTGGCAGTAGATGGGACACTTCAAGTTTATTAAAAAGATTACAAGATGATTAACTTCCCTGAATTTGACGACAAGCTTTGTCTTCAACTGCTAGAAGCTTCTCAGCCATACCTGGAATCTTTGTCGGATGAAATGAAGATCAATTATATACAACCTGATTATTTTCAAAAGATTGTCGTGCCTCTTTCTGTTTATCTATTGAACCTTCCAGAGAGGAAAAAGCCATACTTTATTGGTCTAAATGGAGGTCAGGGATCAGGAAAAACAACTTTATCTGAATTTGTTCAAGTGATTCTTTCAAAAGTTTCCAATAAGTCAGTAACTGGTTTTTCTATTGATGATATTTATAAGACAACGGAAGAAAGAGAAGAACAATCAAAAGAAATTCACCCTCTTTGTAAAGTGAGAGGTGTCCCGGGGACTCATGACATTCAAATGGGTTTGGAAGTTTTGGATAGCCTTTCTAATGCTACCAAAGACACTCTAACTCCAATACCTGCTTTTTCTAAACCATTAGACCGTCATAAACCCAGGGAAGATTGGAAAGTTTTTAAAGGAAAACCAGACTTTATCTTTTTTGATGCTTGGTGTGCTGGCGTAAGACCGATAAGCGAAGAGAATTGGAAACCACCCATGAATGCACTCGAAAAAGAAGAGGATCCAGATGGAATTTGGTCGAAGTGGAGTAACAAAGAATTAGCAGGTGACTATCAAGATTTGTTCGGACGGTTCGATCTTCTCCTAATGATAAAAGTCCCTGGGATTGAATACGTTTATGAAAGCAGATGGCTGCAGGAGCAGACATTAGCGAAAACCATTAAAGACCCTAAATTAAAAGACAAGATAATGACTAAAGAGCAAGTTTATAGATTCGTGATGCATTATGAGCGTTTAACGCATTACATTTTAGAAGAAATGCCCGCTTTATCTGATATTGTCTTACAAAGAGATGAAGAATTTAACTTTTCTATAATTAAAACGCCTTAAAACCAAGTAAGACAAGGATTTCTTGACTTAGGGTCAACTAATGTCAAAATGCTCATCCTCTTAATAATAAGCCCTCTAAGGAGCTGTTTTTACTTGATAATATGAGCAAAGATCAAATATCAGGAGCCGACGCTCTAATGCGCTCTCTTCATGAAGAAGGCGTTGATATTGTATTCGGCTACCCAGGCGGTGCTGCATTACATATTTATGATGCAATTTTTAACCAACAACACATTGAGCATATTTTAGTTAGGCATGAGCAAGGAGCAGTCCATGCTGCTGATGGTTATGCCAGATCGTCTGGAAAACCAGGCGTTGCAATAGTGACCTCGGGTCCTGGAGCAACCAACGCTATAACTGGATTGGCTACGGCTTTTATGGATTCTACGCCTGTAGTGGTTATATCAGGACAAGTTAAGTCAAATTTAATAGGGACGGACTCTTTTCAAGAAACGGATATGATTGGCATATCCAGGCCTATAGTAAAGCACAGCTTCTTAGTGCAAAGAGCCGAAGATATACCTTCCATTATTAAAAAAGCTTTCCACATTGCTACAACGGGGAGGCCAGGTCCTGTGGTTATAGACGTGCCTAAAGATTTAACCGACCCAGAATATAAATTTGATTTTGATTATCCAAAAGATATTGATATCCGTTCTTATAAACCAGTAAAAGAAGGACACTTTGGTCAAATTAAACGAGCAGTGAAACTCCTTTTGGGAGCAAAGAAACCAGTCATATATTCAGGCGGAGGAGTCATTCAAGATGATGCCTCTTCTGAACTTACTAAGTTGGCAACACTACTGGATTTTCCCGTTACGAATACTTTAATGGGTTTGGGTGCCTACCCTGGAACGGATCAAAAATTCTTAGGCATGCTAGGCATGCACGGTACTTATGAAGCCAATATGGCAATGCATAATTGCGATTTAATTTTGGCAGTTGGCGCTAGGTTTGACGATCGAATAACCAATAACCCTGATAAATTTTCGTTAAGTGCTAAAAAAATTCATATTGACGTTGACCCAGCATCATTATCAAAAATTATTGATATCGATGTGCCGGTTGTTGGTTCTGCTAAGGAGTGCCTTGATCAGATTATTGAAGAGCTTGGCGTTCAGAGCCATAAGATAGATCACGATAAGCTTAAACCTTGGCATGAAGAGATCGGCGCTTGGAAGGAAGTTCACGGCCTTAATCATAACCTGCTCGACCAAAAACCAACGGGCGGAAAAATTTTACCTCAACAAGTTATTCAATCTTTGTACAAAGAAACTAAAGGAGAGGCATTTATTACTTCTGATGTAGGACAACACCAAATGTTTGCAGCGCAATATTACTTCTTTGATAAACCCAGGCGATGGATTAATTCTGGTGGTTTAGGAACGATGGGATTTGGATTGCCTTCTGCCATGGGAGTGCAGTTTGCTTTCCCTAAATCTGATGTAGCATGCGTAACAGGAGAAGGCAGTATTCAAATGTGCATCCAAGAGCTTTCTACTTGTTTGCAATACGGTTTGCCCATAAAAATTATCAATTTGAACAATGCAGCCCTCGGTATGGTGAAACAGTGGCAAGACATGAATTATGGTGGTCGACATTCTTCCAGCACCTACGAAGATTCCTTACCGGATTTTGTGGCGTTAGCTGAATCTTATGGACATGTTGGAATCAAAGTAAAAAAACATGAAGATTTAGAATCTGCCATGAAAGAATGCTTTGCTTTAAAAGATAAGCTTGTCTTTCTTGACGTAGACGTTGATCCAAATGAACATGTGTACCCCATGCTAGAAGCTGGCATGTCGATGGAAGACATGCATCTATCAAAAGATATCAAAACCTGGTGATGAAAAGAACAGTAGCATTATTAATGGAAAACCAACCAGGAGCCCTTTCAAGGGTTGTGGGCCTGTTCTCACAACGCGGCTATAACATCGAGTCTTTGATAGTTGCTGCAACAGAAGATCCCTCTCTGTCGCGTCTAACCATGACAACAACAGGCGACCAAAAGGTTATTGAACAAATAACCAAGCAATTAAATAAGTTGATCGATGTCGTAAAAGTTTTAGATTTAGGTGAATCAGATTACGTTGAACGAGAGCTTTTATTAGTTAAATTTTTACATGGATCAATACAAACAGAAGTTATCAAAGAATTAAACGGTGAGATAATCTTTGAAAATAATGAACTCTTCAACATACAGTTTGTTGGCACTTCTAAAGAACTGGACCAAGTCCTAAAGGATTTAGAATCCAGCAATCCTTTAGAGATAGTCAGAACAGGAGCTTTCGGTATATCCTCAAACCTTAAGACTCTTACAATATAATTAAACAAGGAGAACACAATGCAAGTCTATTACGATAAAGACGCTGATCTAGAAATAATAAAGAACAAGAAGGTTGTGATTGTCGGTTACGGTTCTCAAGGTCATGCACACGCCAATAATCTAAAAGACTCCGGTGGCAATGTAACCGTAGCACTAAGAAAAGATTCAACTTCTTGGGCCAAGGCAGAAGCTGCCGGACTTGAAGTTGCTGAAGTAGCAGAGGCGGTTAAAGAAGCTGATATGGTAATGATATTGATGCCAGATGAATTGCAATCAGCCACTTACAATTCAGAAATACATAACAATATTAAAGAAGGGGCCGTTTTAGCATTTGCCCATGGGTTTAATATCCACTTTGACATGATCAACCCAAGAGAAGATTTGGATGTCATCATGATAGCCCCAAAAGGACCGGGTCATACCGTTAGGTCCCAATATGAGATCGGTGCAGGAGTGCCGTGTTTGATAGCTATCCACAAAGATGCTTCTGGCAATGCAAAGGATATCGGTCTTTCTTATGCTTCAGCTATTGGATCCGGTCGTGCTGGAATCATTGAAACTAATTTTAAAGATGAAACTGAAACTGATCTTTTTGGAGAGCAGGCAGTTTTGTGCGGTGGCTTAACTCAGTTAATTCAAAACGGTTATGAAGTTCTTGTGGAAGACGGTTACCCACCTGAAATGGCTTATTTTGAATGCCTGCACGAAGTCAAATTGATTGTGGATCTAATCTACGAAGGTGGATTGGAGAACATGCGTTACAGTATTTCTAATACGGCAGAGTTTGGTGACTACGTAAGCGGCCCAAAAGTTGTCAATGAAGACGCAAAAGAAGAAATGAGAGCAATATTAAAACGGATCCAATCAGGAGAGTTTGCTAATGAGTTTATCGCAGATTGCAGAGAGAGCAATGATGGCAAAGGCGGACCGAGAATGAAAGAATACAGACAGCAAACATCAGAACATTCCATTGAAAAAGTGGGCGCTGAGTTACGCGCCATGATGCCTTGGATAGCTCAAAATAAAATAGTGGATAAGGCTAAAAATTAAGGTCATATTGTGCAAGAAGACCCCAAAGAAAATTTAGATCTCTTTGATGAACATGAAGAGGTTGTTTCCGAAGATGGAAAAAAAGTTAAACGCAGAGGCATATTTTTATTACCTAACCTTCTAACCACAGCTGCACTATTTTCAGGATTTTTCTCTATTATTTCAGCCATAGATGGAAACTTTGTTTCTGCAGGTATGGCTATTTTTGCTGCCCAGATGCTGGACGGTTTGGATGGAAGAGTTGCCAGGCTAACCAACTCTCAAAGTGCTTTTGGAGCTCAATATGACAGTTTAAGTGATGTAATATCTTTTGGACTGGCTCCTGCCATTATAATTTTTTTATGGGGTTTAAATTCAATTGGTCAGGCCGGTTGGATATTTTCTTTTTTGTACGTAGCAGCGGCAGCGCTGCGTTTAGCCAGGTTCAATACTTATTTAGGGTCGGAAGACAATTTCTTTAAAGGCCTCCCAAGTCCGATAGCAGGTGCGATGATTGTTTATTTTGTCTGGGCAATGAGCTCTTACGAAATCCAAGGAGAAGAAGTTGGAAGGACGTTGGCTGTTTCTTCTGCTGTTATGACAGGAATAGTTTCTCTTTTAATGGTTGTAAATATTCCTTTTTACAGCTTTAAAGAAATTGACATGAAGAAAAGGGTGCCATTCTTTAGCATGCTATTTGTGGTCTTTATTTTTGCTTTAATCGCAATTGATCCTCCCATTGTCCTAGCGACTTGTGCATTTGCTTATATACTGTCGGGACCTATTCTTTGGGCAATTAAATTTCTAAGAAACTAATAAATCTATAACTTCTATCTTTATGGGATAAAAGTTAAAATGCTTTTCCGTTTTAATACGGGTCTGTAGCTCAGCTTGGTTAGAGCGCACCCCTGATAAGGGTGAGGTCGGTGGTTCGAGTCCACCCAGACCCACCAACTCGCTAAGCCTACCAGGTCAAAATTTTGTAGAGAAGAATAAAGATTCAGTCCCAATCACAAGTATATTTTATGTCATAAGGGTCGTATCTATCGCTGTCCCAGTTAGGTCCAACTGACAACTTTCCAATTTCTTCTCCTTCTTCTGATAATATCAATGGCGGTTTAGAAGCTGAGTCGTTGAAAACACTTTGATCAGAATATGAATTTCCATAATCACTATTTTCATTAAATATGCTTTCAGAAGACCAGCTGCTAGAGTACTCAGAAGAGTCATTGTAAATTGATTCAGTTTTCCATTTGGGACCTAAAGTCCCTAATTCGGTTCCATCTTCAGCAACTATCCTTGCGCCATTAAATTCTCCACATTCCCAACTATTCACTTCTGAAAAAATAGGACTCGCCGATAAACACAGAGTTATATATATAAAGTTTTTCATAGAATGATCATATTCAATAAATATACAAAGCGCTATTAAAGAATGCTCAGCTTGGTTAGATCGCACCCCTGATAAGGGTGAGGTCGGAAGTTCAAGTCTTCCCAGACCCACCAAGTTCTATAAGCAATAGAAGGGTTTCAGACAATTTAGACTGAAATCTTTTATGTTTATAAATTGTGAACAGATGTGAACAGTCATCCACTGTTCACTAAAGCCATTAGAATTATATTCATATGAACATAATTGCTTAGAACTAAAAAAATATCTATAAAGATAACTGTAGAAAGAAAAAAGCTGTACTATTTAATTTGATAGTACATTATTGAAGAGAAGGTTGTTCTATGAGATTACTTTTAAAAGGGTTTTTAGCTGTTCCATTATTAATACTTTTTAGTTGCAGTGCACCTGTAGATATTGAAGGAGACGTATTTTTAGTTAAAGGAGATGGAAAGCCCCAGCCCAGTGCAGCAAAAGAGGTTATTTTTGTTGAAGGGCTATCTCTAGAGGATATTCTAATTAAGGCCTATTTAGAGTCTGTTAGTAATGTGTCTCAAGAAAACTCTCTTGTGTATAAGGAGCTTTGCAATTCATCCTCTAAACTTCAGCAATCACATATCCTAAAACTTGAAGAAGCAGTTAATAAAAGCATAAAAGAAGGTAAAGATAAAAATATAGTCGATCAGGAAGGAAGCTGTTCTGCACTGCAAGAGCAATTTAAAAGCGCAAAGTCATCAGCTTCTGAGAATGAAGAGAGATTCAATAATTTAATTGCATCAGAACAGTCAAAAATTTCAAAAGCTAAAACTGAAAAAGTTAGATTAAATTCTATATTAGTAGAAAAGATTACTAATAAAGAGAAAGCTCTATACAAAGAATTTATGAAAAACATAATAATTACGGCAATCAATGATCGCAGGACAAGTTATTCCTTAAAAGTTACAAACAATAGTCCTTACAACATCAAAATAGACGGTGATTTAAAAGTGCAATTTTATAATTATCTAAATAATCCGATAGGATCACACAGTGAAATTAGAAGTTATTCTAGTAGTAGGTACGGGGATTGCGGAAGTATCTGGAGATCTTACCTTAAGGATAAGTTTGCAATTGAATCTAAAAAAATTAATAAAAATCGAGGCGCTGATAATTTTGGATTCAAAAAATCTGTCTTTTTTGCAAAAGGTGCAACGGCAACTGACTCTAATAACCACGTCTGCTTAGAAAGTTTTACCCCAACGGAACGACTTGAGCTTACAAAAAAATATGGTGCTGACGAGGAACTCTGGCCTGACAAAAACAAAATTGATTTTGATAAAGGCTATAAGATTACATCTGGTAAGTTCATCCCATTAGAGGATGAATCAAGAAATGAAAAAGACGGTTCAATTGTATATACCAGTGAAGAGATTAACTTTTTGACAATTGCCAGGAATCTAAACTGGCCAGAGTCAAGCAAAATTAAAAAACAAGAAGAAATAATTAAAAATGCAGAAAAACAGATTAGAAAAATTAATAAAGAGTCTAATGAAGACCCCGCTATTGCTAAATCACTCAATAGTGAAAAGCTCGTACTAGCCTGTACTTCTCATCTTGACAGTATCGAAGAGAAGAAAAAGGAAATAAAATCTCGACAGAGCTCATTGGATGCAACTACAAAGTGCGATATAAGTGAACCCAAAAAGTTATCAGATTCATTTGTTCTAGAGAAAGAAGGAGATATTAGTAAGCTGAATAATTTAATGAATGCAGATTATTCGAGTGTAGCTTCTTTAGGTGCATTAAATGTTTTTGCTGATTCACCCTTTAGGACTTCAACAAATATTTCTGGTCATTATTCTTTGAAAGAAGTTCCTCCTGGGAATTATGTTATCTATTCTTCTTATCAAGATAATTTCAATGAAGGTATTTATTTAATAAACAAAGAGATTAAAGAAGGTGGTGCTGTTGATTTAAGTAATGCAAACTTTCTTGAGGTAGGAAGTCTTGCAAATCTGTTGGATGTTTTTTTTGAGAAATGTTCGAAAAAGGTATGTGGAGAAGATGACTTGAGAAATTCACTAAACATTCAGGAAGCTAAGAGAAGACATGAGAAAAGACAGGATCAACTTGAGGAATTACAAGAATCTCTAGAAAGACTTAAAAACCTTTTAAATTAATAGCTAGAACAAAAGCAGTTAAATAACGGCTTAAGCTTCACCAAGTCCTCTTAGAAAAAAGTACCAAAGTGTGAACAGCTATATGAACAGTAGTAGTAAAAAACCCTATAGGTATAAGGTTTACATGAACGATCAAGACACTGATAAGGGTGAGGTCGGAAGTTCAAGTCTTCCCAGACCCACCAGCTTCCCAGCTGGGGTTAATTCCGCAAAATTTTTTTAAAATTATTCTTTTGGTATAGTTGTACTATGGATTTTCTTGAAAATGAATACTAATTATAATTCTATAATTTAAATTTATGTCCTCACCACCAATTAAAATTTTTATATGTACCAATGATAATCAAATGATTGGTGCTAAGGTAGCAAGAAATTCGATTATCAAAAGATCTTCATTTTGTGAAAACGATGTTGAGATATTATTGGAATCCAGCATCCCTTCATTCCAACGTTTTTTTACTAAGCCATACCTAAGAAAAGGCCGGATGATTGAGTTTGATAAAAATGACATGCAATCATTTACCTTATTGAGGTTTCATATCCCCGCTCTAATGAAATTTCAGGGAAGTGCATTGGTTATAGATCCAGATATTTTTCAGGTAAGTAATGGCATAGAGGACTTGACGAATTTTGATTTAAAAACTCATTCCATATATGCAAGAAAAGGTCTTCAGAAAAATTCTTGGGGTTCAAGCGCAATGTTGCTTTCATGCGATCAGCTTAGTCATTGGTCTCTTGATGACTTAATCGATAAATTGCATCATGGAAAAATTGATTATGATGATTTGATCAATTTGAGACTTGAAGAAAGACCCATTGGAGAGCTAGATAAAAAATGGAATGACTTTGATGAAATCAATCTAAATACTATTTTATTACATACAACCGAAAAGATTACGCAACCCTGGAGGGCTGGCTTGAAGTTGAATTCTTCAATACCCCCTTTGTTAAAATACATACCGAGAGCACCTATTTATAAGCTCTTTGGAAAAGATTTAACTAGAGGTAGAGAACATCCATATCAGGCAATTACCAACTTCTTTTTTAATGAGCTAGCTGACTGTATTGCAAGGAATATTATATCCACCCAAGAGCTTGATGACGCAATAGAAAAAAAATACATCAGACAGGATATTTATCAAAAAATAAGACCCAACGAGATTTAATTCTTGAGGGCGTGAATGCCGCGAAGACTTAAATCAATAAAATTGTATAAAAATCTTTTAATTGTCTTGTAATTTAAATCCCTTGCTAATTTTTCGATGACAAACAGACTTCTAATAATTTTTGATTTACCGGCTAAAGACATCTTAGTGACATCAAGCAAAGCCATAGATTCTGGTTGGATATGCTGATGAAACTCTTTTTGATTCAACATGAATTCAAAGCGAATGCAGGTAATTGCGAAATATTGGATAATGTGAGGAGTAAAAAAATTCTCTATAAATTTAATTAGTAAGCCCGTATTTAGATTGTTTTTTTTAATAATTTTTTGTATCAAGATCAATGTTATCGCAGTTCGCATTGACAAGGACCCCAGTTGACTTTCAAGCTTAGCCAAATCAAACTTATGCACAGTATTAAAAAAAGCCTTTAAATTATTTGTAAGATCTGAATAATCCGGACACTTGATCTCCTCAAGGTCATCCCCTAGTCCATAGAAAGAACACCATGCCGCTATTTCCATCTGATCTTTAGGATTCACAACTCCCGAAGATTGCTCTAGAATTTGAATAAAATGGCTTGAAGCTTCTTGCTCAGATTTGCAATATAAGTTTTTAAAAGAAACTATATTATTTTCAGACTCTAGTAGAGAGTAATATTTCACTCCATTATGCTCTTCTACCCCAACTCGCTCTTGAAAATACATCGAAATAAAGTTTTCTTCGCCAAGTTGGTATATCAGAAATTCTTTATTTTCTTCTGCTAGATCAATAAACGCCTGAGTTTTATTTGAGGTAACAATGAGAGAGGAATGTTTAGCAAGACTCCACAGACTCTGATCTTTATCAGTAAAGCTAATATCATCAATGCAATTTTCATAGGCATATTCCTCAAATAACTTCTGGTCCTCAAGTGGATGAAGTTTGAGGATTAGATGTAAATGTTTGTATTTCTCCTTAACAAACTTCAAAATATTTTTTCTTGCTTGAAAAGACTCTTCGCTAGATGCAGTAATATTAATTGGAGCTGAAAAAATAATTAGGGCATATTTATTCTCTTGCACTAGATTGAAATCTTTGTAGAAAGAACTGAGGAACTCTTTATATCTATTTTGAAAAAGCCATCCAATTGAATAGATTTCTGCTCCTACTTGCATTTGATCTAAGAATTTTTTTTCCAAGTCAGACGCTGCAAAAATAATATCTACTGAAAAAATAAGATTATTAATAACCCCAAGATGCATCCCGATTTGATGCGTTTCTTGAATGGCAATGATCATTTTTCTTGCAACTCTAATCCTTCTAATCAGTTCCAATAGTTTTCGTGATGGAACCATTGAAAAAAAGATGAACTTGTCGTAGCGATGAATTATTGGAATGAGTTGTTGATGAGATTTATATGCCTGCACATTTGCAAAAAATTTCTTAAATTGATCGTCTATTTCATGACCAATACATGCCACATCAACACTTGATGGAAGAATTTTTTGAATGTATATTGCTTTTTCTAACTGGTGCTGACTCTCGCAGATCACTAGCATCTTCTCATTCATACTGATTTATATTCTTAGGATTTACCTTAGTTTAGCAGTTTGCTTTGAGATGATAAATTTACTTACAAAAAATATCTTAAAAGTCGTGTGTGAGAAGGGATGTAAGATGGGTATTTTATTTGGAGAAAGATACACACTCATACACACACTAGTCATTAAACCCACTATCTAAAGGGTTTTTTTGAAACGAACGACTGATAAGGGTGAGGTCGGTGGTTCGAGTTCACCCAGACTTGGCCTCTGCAGCTTGCCAAACTCGTATAAAGTTCCCACCCCAAATCTTTACAATGTCATCTTCACTATAGCCACGTTTAAGCAGTTCTACTGTAACGTTTAGCGCTTCGCTGGCATCATCAAATCCTTCAATGCCACTGCCATGATTAAAATCAGTACCGATACCCACATGATCAACACCAATTCGCTTAGCAATGTAATCAATGTGATCGACCATTTCATTTAAACCTATGGGGCCAAGTAGGGCGCTGATGCGGGTTAAAAAATCTTTCTTCAAATCAATATCATCAATTTCCCAATAAAGTTCAAATGGATATAAGTAATCTTCATCTATCCCTGACTCTTTACGAACGGAACGGATGTTTGAGTCCATGTCTGGGTCTGAAGAGTTAAATAAGTAGCCACGAAATGGTGCAACATGAATAACACCTCCGGTTTCGCCAATTCTATCGATCTCTTCATCTGAAAGATTGCGACTAACGCCAGTTAAAGCACGCACGTTGGAATGGCTAGCAATAACAGGCGATATAGATAGTTCAATGGCTTGCAATGTTGCCTGAGTAGATAATTGTGAGATATCCATAATGCCGCCAAGAGCATTAATTTTTTCTACAGCTGCTTTGCCTAAAGTTGATAAGCCGCCATGTTCTGCATCGGGCTCTCTCGTACCAGTATCTCCATCGAATAGCGTGCGTGACGAATCTGCAAAATCATTGTGACCCATATGGGTGAGGGCAAAAACTCTGACCCCAGAGTTGAATAAGGTATTAATGCCATCTATTTCTGTACCCAGGATCAATGCATTTTGAAAACCAAGAAGCAATGCTGATTTTCCTTCTTTGTGCGCTGTAATCAATTCATCTGTGCTCAGTGTTATGACACTGTTATTAGTTATATCCGCTGCCAGTGCTTTTACAGCCTCGAGTTTTGTTTGAGCAAGTGCTTTTGCTGCAGCATAACCTTCAGCGTTTCTGGGCATGGGGCCAACGGCTATGGCCATTACCACCGCATCTAGGCCTCCAGTGCGCATTTTTTTCGGAGCTACTTTTGACAGACCATCGTTGCCAACATAGCTTGAAGGTTTGCCAGGTATTTCGATATCTGCATGTGCATCCAAGGTTAATGCTGAGGCGTGTATGGCCTTTGCTCGATTCATTAGAGCGGCGTCTTGATAAGAAGATGCAGATGTTTTTTCTGCCATGTTAGATTCGCCACTGCAGCTAACAAGATAAGAGGTGAGCAAAAGTATAGGTAATAATAAATTAGACATGACCTAACTTTACCAACTAAATAAAAAAAAAGGGAAATAGTCTAATTGCTAATTCTCGTGAGCTTAAGACTAGATTCCATTTATTATGGTTTAGAATAGTGAAATATAAGGAGAAGCAAATGGAATTTGATGAAGTAATAAAAGGCAGAAGAAGTACCAGAGGTTTTAAGTCTAAGCCTGTATCGAGAGAAGTTTTAGAAGAGGTATTAGAACTTGCAGTAAGGTCTCCTTCTTCAATGAACACCCAGCCATGGCACTTTCATGTTGTGACAGGCAAAGCTTTGGACAATATAAGAAGGGAGAATACAGAAAGGAATGTTTCAGGAATTGCCCCTTCTAGAGAAATACGTTCCCCTTTAGGCTATGAAGGTGTTCACAGGGAAAGACAAATAGAAGTGGCCATTCAACTTTTTAAAGAGATGGGTATAGAAAGGGATGATAAAGAAGGAAGGCAGGACTGGGTACTTAGAGGTTTTAGACAATTTGATGCCCCTGTTGCAGTAATAGTAACTTTCGACAGCATTTTAAAAGATGATGACATCTCTAAATTTGACTGCGGAGCTGTAGTGAATGGGCTAGTTAATGCCGGATGGTCCAAAGGCCTGGGAGCCGTCATCAACAGTCAGGGAATCATGCAATCTCCGGTGGTAAGACAACATGCAAACATACCTGATGATGAAGTCATAATGATTTGTGTGGCCATGGGATACCCTGATGATACCTTTCCTGCTAACAAGGTGGTCTCTAACAGGAGATCCGTTTCGGAAGTAGCTAAATTTATTGGATTTTAAGACTAATCCCTCAGTTTTTTATTTAGATAAATCACTGAAGCGTAAAGCATTGCAGGAAGAGTTACCCAAGGTAACTGAGTCTGAAACATTACCGGTCTGCCATTAAATTCAAATAAAAGAGGATTAAAAGAGTTCCCCGTAGGTATAAGCGGAGCCCAAGAAAGCTCTTTACCGACAGCCAGTTGATCGTGGTAAAGAAAAAGTTCAACGAAGAGGTTCTGACCGATACACCACACAAACAAAATCATGAAGCTCAACCAGTTCCATTGATGAAATACTTGCATACTTTTTCCATTAAGACGCCACATTAACCAAAGACCACCCAAGCATATTGTTCCTGCATCTGCTAACGAGTTAACAATCCAGTTAATGTGAAGAGGGATCCAAGCATTAAGCACCGGCGATCTTCTGATCATTACAGAATCTCCATCAACCAGTCCATAGGTAAACCATATCTCCCACCCAATGGCGCACACTAAAAAAGAACCTATATAAATAACCGGAACCCAGGAAGGCATTTTATGGTGGTGTCTAACAATCAAGATCAATGGAACTACGGCACTAAAGTACACGATAGCTATGACTCTGGCTTCTTCAAAATTCATGACTAAATATTACTATGCATTGCTTTAGCAAAGCCAGAGGATGTTTATGATGAGTGTTGGTAGATCATCATTGTCGTTATGGCTTATACTAAATTAAACGGAGAAAATTTTATGGCTAAAGGTCTAGATAAGCAAAAAAACAAAAAGAAAAAAGGTAAAACTCTAAAAGAAAAAAGAGCCGCTAAAAGAGAGAAGAAAAAATAACTAGATACAAATCATAATTGGAAGTAGAACCTTCTGATAGAGTACAAACATGAAAAAAATAATTTTATGTTTCTTTGCCTTCCTTTTGGTTACATCGTGCAGTGAAGATCAGGCATCAGTGGTTAACTTAGAAGAGGCACAAGAATTTCTTGCTAGTAATGCAACCGAAACTGCAGTCAATGTAATAGAAGAAGGTCTTCAATATTCAATTATAGAAAATGGAACTGGAGGAGTTAGTCCTTCTTTAGAGAACACTGTAACCGCTCATTTTCATGGGACGTTAATTAATGGAGATGTGTTTTGGAGTTCGGTTGATTTAAATGAACCTTTGGTAATTAAACCTTCACAATTAATCAAAGGATGTCAGAAAGTTATTCCTCTAATGCAAGTTGGAGATAAATGGCGCGTTTTTATACATCCAGCCTTGGCATATGGGGAGGAGGGCAGGCCTGGAATACCTTCAAATTCACTGTTAATATTTGATATTGAGTTGTTGGACGTAATTTAAGGGGGCATAGAGTGCATTACCTTATTGCTCAAATAGAAATTACGGACCGAGATACGTACGCAAAATATGAAGCTGGCTTTATGGAGATCTTCCAAAGATACAAAGGCAAAATATTAAGCGTAGATGAGAATATTGAAGTTTTAGAGGGAGATTGGCCATTTACCAGGACGGTTCTTTTTAGATTTCCTTCTAAAGAAGATGCTCTTAGCTGGTACGAATCTAAAGAATACCAGCTTCTTGTTGAACATAGACTCTCTGCAAGCGAATCAAACATAGTTATTGTTAATGGTATAGATTAATGGAAAGATCATGAATGAGAAAAAAAGATGCGTTGTCGTGATGTACGACACCTTATGTAGACATTTCTTGCCGACTTATGGAAACGAGTGGGTCAAGGCGCCTAACTTTGAGAGATTGGCAAAGAAAACAGTTCAATTTCAAAATTTCTATGTGGGCTCCATGCCTTGCATGCCTGCAAGAAGAGAAATGCACACGGGTAGATACAATTTCCTGCATCGATCGTGGGGTCCTTTAGAGCCTTTTGATGACTCAATGCCAGCAATACTGCACGAAAATGGAGTTCATTCGCATAAAGTGACGGATCATCTTCATTATTGGGAAGATGGTGGTGCCACTTACCATCAAAGGTATTCCACCTTTGACTTGGTTAGAGGGCAAGAGGGAGATAGATGGATAGGGGATGTTGAAAAACTTAGAGATCCTAATTATGGGTCTGAAAGGTGGTCTGAATTGCAAAGGTTAAACAATCAGAAACAAGACAATATAAATCGAGAGCACATGGGCAAGGCCGAACTCCAACCACAATATAAAACTTTTGATTTGGGTTTAGAGTTTATTGATCGGAACAAGGACGCAGATAACTGGTTTCTTCAAATAGAAACTTTTGATCCCCATGAACCTTTTTTTACTCAACAGGAATTTCAAGATCTTTACCCTCACGAGTACGATGGCCCTCCTTTTGATTGGCCTCCTTACAGGGAAGTCAGAGAAGATGAGCAGACCGTAGAACACATAAGGTATATGTATGCCTCACTCATAACTTTTTGTGATCAACAACTTGGTAGGGTTTTGGATGCTTTTGATAAGTATAACTTATGGGATGACACGATGTTGATAGTCAATACTGATCACGGCCTTTTAATGGGTGAGCATGATTGGTGGGCAAAGGTAGTGACCCCTTTTTTTCAAGAGATAGCTCACATACCTTTTTGGGCTTACGATCCACGAACACCTGATATAGTTGATAAGAAAAGTGATGCACTTGCTCAAACCATTGACTTGGGGCCCACCATCTTAGATTTCTTTAATATTCCTCTTACCGAAGACATGCAAGGGAAGCCAATTTTTGATTACACAAGTGCTGAAAAAGAAATAAGACAGGCTTCTCTTTATGGAGTGATGGGTGGGCAGGTTAATGTAACGGATGGTGAATATGTTTACATGAGAGCCAACACCACAGAAGACAATAAGCCTCTCTTCGACTACACACTGATGCCAACACACATGAAAAATAGATTCAAGCCCAGAGAACTTCAAGAATGGGAAAAGGTAGAAGGGTTTGGTTTTATGAAAGGTTGTAAAGTCATGCAAATTCCAACAAGAACTTTTCCTATTTTCTATTCAAAAGATAACCCTTTGGGAAGAGGAAGAACCGCGACTTTATTGTTTGATGTGAACGCTGACCCAGGTCAACTAAACCCTTTAGACGATCAAGCGATTGAAATGCGCATGATTAAATTAATGATTAAAGAGATGGCAAGAAATGAATGTCCCTCAGAGCAGTATGTACGTTTGGGGCTACCAGAACCTGAGAGATTAGGGAAAGGGCACGGTGATGACTTAATAAAAATGCCTTCCGATAAAGCAATACTGGATTCATGTGTATTAAAAAAACTTCAAGGAGTTGAATCCGCAAAGCATGGAGC
>Ga0315327_10000387_pt1 | contig 21252 bp, 17 predicted proteins | sample M110032315metaG_FD_203460 | JGI IMG/M metagenome (GOLD analysis project Ga0315327, IMG submission 203460) | Ammonia-oxidizing marine archaeal communities from Monterey Bay, California, United States - M1 100m 32315 | ecosystem: Environmental > Aquatic > Marine > Coastal | place: USA: California... | reverse complement strand
AGGTTTAGAAATATGCTCAAAAGATGGTTAAATTACAAAGTGAGAGTTGTAAGTAATGTAAACATGCATGAAGAGATAGAACCTGAACAAGTAAGATTCACATTACTGAGAAAATTATCAGAATAACAATTTCTCAACTAATGAGGAATGAACAAATACGCTTAAAATATATAATATTGCAAAAGTTTCATTGAATAAAAAAATTGCAAAGAAATTCATTTTAGAGAATTTTTCTACGACTAAAAAGAATCAAAATTCAAGTAAAGTTTCTTTAGGTTATCCATCATACGGATGGGAAGAAGTGTATGAGGCATTAGAATCAATGCTGGAAATGAAGACTACGATGGGTGAAAAAGTAAAAAAATTTGAGAAATTATTTGCAGAATACATTGGTGTGAAATATGCTTTAATGGTTAACTCTGGATCATCAGCAAATTTGTTAGCATTATCAATTTTATCAAATCCAATATTAGAAAATAAAAGGATAAAAGAAAATGATGAGATCATTACGCCTGCAATAACATGGTCTACCACCGTCTTTCCAATTATTAACATTAATGCAAAACCAGTATTTGTTGATGTAGATCCTAGAACTTACAATATAGATACCAAGAAAATAGAAAAAGCAATTACAAAAAAGACTAAAGCTATACTGCCGGTTCATTTGTTAGGAAATCCTTGTAAAATGAATGAAATTAGAAAAATTGCAAAAAAGAATGATTTGTATGTAATTGAAGATTGTTGTGAGGCATTAGGTGCAAAAATAAAAAATAAAAAAGTTGGTTCGTTTGGAGAACTAAGTACATTTAGTTTTTTCATCTCACATCATATGACAACAATGGAAGGTGGCATGCTAGTAACAAATAATGAAACATTTTTTGAAATAGCAAAGTCTCTTAGAACACATGGATGGAGTAGAGATTTAAAAAATAGAAAAAATTTAGAGAGAGAAAATTCCGAAATTGATTCTAGATTTCTTTTTACAAACGTGGGGTATAATTTACGTCCAACAGAATTACAAGGAGGATTCGGCATACATCAAATTAAAAAATTAGATCAATTTTTAAATATACGAAAATCTAATGCAGATTTTTGGAAGAAAAATTTATCTAAATTTTCAGAATTAATTGAATTAACACACACTGAACCGAACCATTTTCATGCAAATATGTTATTTGCAATAAAAGTAAAGAAAAACAATTATTTTAAAAAAAATGATTTAGTTAGATATTTAGAGAAAAATGGAATAGAAACTAGACCAGTTATGGCAGGTAATTTTGTAATGCAACCAGTTACAAAAATGATTAAATTCAAAGTTTCTGGAAAATTGAATAACTCTATAGATGTTATGAAAAATTCATTTTTAATTGGAAATCATCAAAATATTGATTTTAATTCACGAAAATATGTTTTAGAACAAATTACTAAATTTATTAAATCAAAATCCTATTTCTAGGCATAAATTAATCTCTATATTTTATTAAATTATAATATTCTCATTATCAAGTTACTTTGTAGAATACATTCTATTTTGTGACTTCATTAACATTCATTTTAACATTAAATAAATTGAGATATGTTTCTATTACTATATTTTTTAGTAATAATCTTTTTTAGAGGTAAAGTAAATTTTGATTACTAAAATTATTTGTTAGAATTCTTATAATAAAATCTTGTAAATGGAGAATCAAAGATTACTTTATTTTTCTTTGCCCAATCAAATGTCATTTTCAATCCTTTATCAATTGAAATTTTTGGTTTCCAGTTTAGTAATTTTTGTGCTTTTGTATTATTACAAACAAGTCTGTTAACATCATATGGTCTTAATCTACTTTCATCTCTTTTAATTCTAGTTTTTACTTTCATAATATTCGATAATTTTGTAACTAGATCTCCTATACGAATTTCATTTGCTGAACCAATGTTAATAATTTCTCCAATTGCTTTCTTTTCTTGGGTTGCTCTTAAAATGGCATTAACAGTGTCTGAAACAAATGTAAAGTCTCTAGTAGAATTAACATTTCCAAGATTTAATTCCCTATTCCCATGAAGAAGCTGACTTAAAATTTCAGGAATTATATATGGTTCAGTGAATCTTGGACCAAACGTATTGAATGGACGTATTACTATTGATGGAAATCCATTTTCTTTATGTAATGTGAATGCAGCTCTATCTGCTGCTAATTTACTTACTGCATATGTAGAGTATGGAGATGTGGGATGATTTTCATCCATTGGGGTATATTGTGCAGAACCGTAAACCTCACTAGTTGATATTGTAACAACCGCCTCAACTGTTTTTGATTTTACTGCACTCCAAAATACGTGCATACTACCAATTGTATTAACTTTGAAAAAATCAACAGGGTAATAAAATGAATCTGGAATGAAAGGTAATGCCGCTAAATGTATTATTGCTTCTTGATTTTTTGTTGCTTTTGTTACTGCATCTTCATTTGTAATATCGCCTTTAATTATATTGAGATTTTTATGTTTTTTTGGAAGATAATGCATTTTTCCAGAAGAAAAATTATCGAAAACTGTGACCAATGATTCTTGTGATAACAACTGTTTGACTGTCTCTGAACCAATAAATCCTGCACCTCCTGTAACTAAAACTCGTTTATCTTGTAGATTCAACAATATATTAACCTGATTAGATAAATCTCAAATATTCTCACATATACAGTTTGTTAAGAATTTGTTATTGAATTTCATGTTCCCCAAACTGATCAACAAAGTATGGAAAAGGCATTATGAATAACATCTTTCCTCCACTTTTGATATAATCTTTTTCTCTCGATAAGATCTCTTCTTTAAAATTCCATGGTATCACTAACATTGCACTTGGATTAATTTCTCGTGCTTTTTCTTCTGAAATAATCTCTATATCAGTTCCTAATGTACGTAAACCAACTTTATCCGTATTTCTTTCACTAATGAATGGTAAAAGATTTTTTTCAATTCCACAAATCTGAAGTAAAACATTTCCTTTTGTTGAAGCGCCTAATCCAATTACTAATTTACCATCTTTCAATTCATTTATAATAAATTTTTTAGTTTTTTCAATTATAGAATTGATTTTCTGGTTATATTCAACATATGTTTCAGATTTCTCTAAATTCCATTTTTCTTCTTCATTCAAAATTTCTTCATATCTTTTAGTCTTTGATCTATTTTTTTCTTTATGAGTAACTAAAACTCGTAAACTACCTCCATTTACAAAATTAGTTGAAGCGTCAATCACTGTTAATCCATTACGTTCCATCAGATAATTTATTGATTTTAACGAATAATATTCCAGATGTTCATGTACTACATCATAAAAATTCATATCCTTTATTGTATCAAGTAAATAACTTACTTGTAGTACGCATATTCCATCATCATGTAAAATATCTTTAATATCTCTAGCAGCAATATTTGGATCATCGAAATCATAAAACATAGCAGTTGCACTAACTATCTTTGCTTTTTCTCCATTAGTTTCTTTTAGTACTACATCTTTTGAAAAATAATCATTCACAATTGTGATTGATTTTGGAACATGATTCCAATCTATATTTGTAGCAGGTTCTATTCCAAATCTCTTCAAATGTTTAGGATACATACTTACCATGGTACAATCATTTGCTCCAATATCTACAACAATATCACCTTCTTCAGTTTGAACATTTTCTACTGCATAATTTACTACATCTGACAAATCTCGTTTCATTGTATCATTTATTGCTGTACGATAGAAGTAATTCTTATAGAGTAAATCTGGTCTAACGGTTTCTTTTAGTTGAACTAATCCACATTTTTTACATAAAATTAACGTTAAAGGAATTTTAATTTTAGACATAAGATTATCTTCATTACTTTTTACAAAAGTTGTTGCAACATATTGTGGCTCTAATTCTAAAACTTCAATTATTGAATCACTACTATAACAGACTCTACATTTTTCGATGATTGTGTATTCGTCCATATTATATCACTGAGATTCTACCTGGTTACAACAATCTATTACTAGACTACATTCATCTAGAGTCATATTATTATAAATTGGAAGTGTTAGTGCTTTTTCATATATTTCGTCTGCACCAGGACAAGAAACATTTGCTAACTCTACATTACATGGTTGTCTATGAATTGGTAAATAAGGTAAACGTGCATCAATACCATTCTTACGCAAAAAATTTAGATATTTTTCTTTTGTTTCATTATCTTTTGCAAATGCGAAAAATAGCATATGTGAATGTGTTGTGGCGTATGTAGGTGTTTCTTGAAAACTTAAATTTTTTATATTATTTTCATATGCATTTGCAATTTCAATTCTTCTTTTCACAAAATCATTAATTCTCTCTAATTGTTTAATTCCTAATGCTGCATGAATGTCATTAAACCTAAAATTAACACTGTTTAATCTATGAATATATTGTCCATCTCCAGCACGCCCAAAATTTCTTATCTGTAATAATTTTTCATAAATCTCTTTATCACCTGTAGAAACACATCCTCCTTCTACTGTAGTAATTATCTTTGCTGCTGTAAAACTAAAAGTTGTAGTATGATCAAAAGAACCAATTTTTTTGTTTTTATATTCAGAACCGATTGCTTGAGCAGCATCTTCAATGAGAACAAATTTGTAACGATTTGATAGTTCTATGATAGGTTCTAAATCAACAGGTAAGCCTGCCATAGATACAACTATCACTGCTTTCACATTATGTTGTTTAACTAATTGTTCTATTGATTCAGGTTTTACATTTAGTGTTTTAGGATTGACATCAGCTACTAAAACTTCAGCACCTATGATTTTTGCCGCGGAAGAAGTAGCAATAAAGGTATAATCAGGGACAACTACTTTGTCTCCACTTTTAATTCCATGAGCCATTAATGCTGCAGTTATTGCTGATGTTCCATTATTTACGGCTACTACATTAGATGAGAAATATTCTGAAAGATTTTTTTCAAATAACTCTGTTTTTTTACCCTGACTCCACCAACCACTTTTTATTACATCAAACATAAAATCTTCGGTTTCATTATCAAATGCAGGCTGACTCATTGGAACCTTAAATTCTTTATTCAATTCTATTTTTTTTATCATTAACTCATATTATGTTTTCCATGGATTAGTATCTAATTTGATCGATAATTTTTAATGCTTAACATTCTTGGAAAAAATATGGTTTCAGATTTATTTGTTTTAACATTGAACGAAGTTGAAGGGCTCAAAAAAATCATGCCTTATGTAAAAAAGGAATGGGTAAATAGAATAATAGTTATTGATGGAGGTTCTACTGATGGCACAGTAGAAGAAGCAAAAAAGATGGGACTAGAAGTAATGCCTCAGAAAGGTAAAGGTCACGGAAATGCATTCTTAACTGGAGTTAATGCTTCTAAAGCAGATCATTTTATTATGTGGGCACCTGACGGGAATTTTGAACCAGATGAAATTCCAAAACTAGTTAAGAAAGCTGAAGAAGGATTTGATCAAATAATCGTTTCTAGATTTGCTAAAACTTCAATAAATGAGGATGCAGGATATTTCGATACATTTGGAAATAAGATGTTTACTTTTCTTGCAAATATTTTATTTGGTAGTCATTTAACGGATTCATTAAACGGTAGTAGAATTATTTCACGAAAAGCAATGTCTGAAATAAATTTTCACGATGAAGGAACAACTTTTGCTGATTGTATCCAAATGACTGTACGTAGTATAAAGAGAGGTCATAAAATTTGTAATATTGATGGGAATGAACGTGCTAGAATAGGAGGAGTAAGAAAAATGAATCCATTTCCTGTAGGACGAACACTAAGTTTCGAAATCATAAAAAATTTTATCTTCTGGAAACAGTAAATCTTTACTTAAAATTCAAATGTAGGCTGACTCATCAGTGTTATTTTCTAATTAATTATCGAAGTCTTATTCCTACATATCACATTTAAACTGATGATATTTTTAAGGAATAAGTGATTACATGGAAAAAAAGAAAATAATCATTTCATTAGTAGTAATTGGAATAATTTCATTATTTTTGAAATTATATTTTATAGATTTTTCAACATACATTGTATCGGATGCTACAAGTTATGCATTAAATTCATTTAGTTATCTAAATAACGATTTTACACCAATTCACAATAAGAGTCCAGGTTGGCCAATACTTATTTCAATATTTTCCCAATTTATTGACTCAGAAAGTTTCATAGATTATGGAAACATGATAAAAATTCTAAGTATTTCAATTTCAACAATAACAATATTGCCTGTTTATCTACTTGCTAGAAAATGGTTTCCTGAAAAATATTCATTAGTTGCTGCAAGCTTTTTTGCATTTGAACCCCATTTAAATAACAATGCGGGAATTGGATATACTGAACCATTATACATAATTTTTTGGGTAATTGCTTTTTACTTTATTTCAAGTGATAAATACAAATTTGTTCTCATTGCTTTCGTTATTGCAGCACTTGCTTGGTGGGTTAGATGGCCAGGGGCAATTTTATTTGTAATTTTATCAGTGATTTATTTTGTTAATTTTAGAAAAATTAAAAATGGCTATCTAAAATATTTGGGATGTTTAGGTATATTCATAGCACTTATTCTACCAATGCTTTTGCAAAGATATGAAGAATTTGGAAATCCATTGTATTATGGTATAGGCTCACAATTTTTTGTTGGAGAATATCCTTTACTTCAAAGTGATATTATAAATAAATCCGCTGAAGTGTATTCAGTATTTGATTCCATTAAGAATATTGGTTTCTTAAATTTCTTAAACAAATTCATTGTAAGTGGTATCATAAATTTATTTACAGAATTGGCAAAAATTTCTTTCCCATATCTTATTCTTTTGATTCCATTTGGCATATTGTTCTCATTTAGAGCATTTGATCAGGACAAAAAATTGATACGTAGTAATTGGATTTTACTCATAATATCATTTTGTTCATTGATTTTAACTTTTTCAGTTGTTCCAGAAAAAAGATATCTTTTAACATTCATTCCATTTTTAATTTTGTTTTCAATTATACCGATTCAACGAGTTGTTACCTATGGTTTGAGTACATTTTCTTTTTCTGAAAAACAAAAAAATGTATGTCTAATTATGATAATTTGTATAGCACTTGTTTCTTCCATTGTATTCATGCAACGATATGATACGTCAAATGAGCTTGAATTGGAAGAAAAAACAAAATTTGCAGATTATATGTTAAATAATTTTGAAGGAACAATAATAGATGGAGGTAATACTCTACAAGGATTAAGATATTTAAAATTAGTTGATCCTCCTGGTTCGTTTAAGATGTATCAAAATAGTAATCATAATAATCCACAACAAACTATGTTGAAAGAAGGATATTTAGTTCCATTTGCAAGTACTGATAAATTAATTTCAGTTTCAATGTATGCAAAAACATTAGATGAATTTATGATGATTGCCAAGGAATATGAAATTGATTATATATCAATTAGAGAAGAGGGACCAGAACAAGTTTTTTATCCTTATTTTGATAAAATATACACTAATGAATCACAATATCATTTTTTTGAAAAAGTTTTCGATTCAGATGAAAGAGGATATAAAGAATTTAAAGTAAAAGTTTTCAAGATAAATTTAATGGATTAAAATAATATATTGGGAAGTTTATGTTTAAGAATTTTTTATAGATAATAATTGTTCTTCAAGTGTCAAAAGTTTTGTTGATACCGTTGATTGAATTTTTTTAAAATCAAGTTGAATTCTAGATGGTCTCGTGATTGGTTGATGTAATTCAGCAGTACTAACTTCATGTATGAAACTAGAATCTAGAGAAAATGTTTCGGCAATTTTTTTAGCAAAATTATATCTATCAATAAATGTTAATCCAGCGACATTGAAAATACCAGTAGATTTTTTATGAATTAATTCAATAATTATTTCTGCAAGATTGTGAGATAATGTAGGATGACCAAATTGATCGGATGGAGCATTAAAGACATTTTTGTTATTTAATGAATTTATTACTTGCATAACAAAACTCTTTGAATTTTTATCATAATCATTTACCCATGCAGTTCTAATAATAAGAGAATCTTCTAAATCTAAAACTAATTTTTCAGATTCAGCTTTCGTTTTTCCATAAAAATTAACAGGATTTACAACATGAGATTCATCATATATAGTTTCAATTCCATCAAAAACATAATCAGAAGAAAGATAAACAAGTTTACAGTTATGTTCTTTACAGCATTCAACAATATTTTTTGTTCCAATAACATTTACATTCCAAGCTAAATCTTGATTTTCTTCACACTCTATAGGATAGATCATTCCTGCAGTATGAATAAGAATATTTGGTTTAATGGTTTCAAAAATATTTTTTATTTCAGAAAGATCATTTAGATCTAAGTGTTCTAAATGGTCATTTTTTTTGTTATGATAAGTTCCAAAGATATTATTTTTTGAATCAGGAAAATTATTTTTTAGAATTTTATAGATTTCTTTTCCAACTCGTCCTGATGCACCTAAAATTAGTATTTTATTAGTATTCAAATTATTTTTCATAGTATCTTTAATATTAAAAATTTCACCACTAATTTTTAAATTTTATTGAGTTTTGATTTATCAATTAACTCTTGAACCCTTAAACCATCTTCAAAATCTGGTTTTTTTGAAATTCCAGTATTACACCAATTGATGAATTTCTCCGCAACAAGAGATACTGTTTTCACTCTTGGATCTTCAGATGGGTTAATGTTTTTGTAATAATTATCTGGTTTAATTTTTTGTATTTTATCATGTTCTTGGAAAATTATTTCAAAGTTATCTACCAAGTTCTTACTATGATTTTGTAAAATTAGTTTTTCATTTTTTCCATTAAATTCTATTACATGATGATTGTTTTCTGAATTTGATATATCAATATGTAAGTTTCCTATACAGTTATTTTGAAATTTTACAACCATATCAATAGTTGTTTCTCCTTTATTCAGACTTTTTTCGGAGGTATAGAGATTAGATTGGATGTCTATAATAGGTCCTAAAAAATATTCTAAATAATAAAATGTGTGAGAGAAAACAAGTGAAAGTGCACCTCCACCTTGTTTAGAATCAGTCTTCCATGATTTTATTTTATTTTTCAAATCATAACTTAAAAATGTCCAATCAACATTGATGTTAGAAATTTTATCCTTTAATTTAGTTTCAAGAATTTCTTTTACTTTTTTCCATTCTGGAATTTCTGGAAACTCAAAGTCAATCATATTAGGTAATTCTGCTTTTTTGGCTAATTCATTTAATTCAAATGAGGTATCATATGAAATTGTGAGTGGTTTCTCTGCAAAAACTGCAATATTGTTTTCTAGAGAATATTTAGCTATCTCAAATTGATATTTAGGAATTACAGCGATAGATACTGCATCAGGTTTTTCTTTTTGTAACATTTGGCGCCAATTATTATATCTTTTAATTCCAAATGTTTTACAGTAACTTTCCATTCTTTCAGAATTTTTTCCACATATACTGACAACTTTACAATTATTAATTTTATTAAATGCAGGAAGAAGACAATACATTCCAAATCCTGAACCAACTATTGCTAGTTTTATAGTCATTTTAATTTTCCAATACTTTCAAATCAGGTAATGGTATAACAAAATTTGATTTTAAACCACGTTCCTTTAATTGATTCATTATTGGTTCTGCATAGTGCCATGCTAAAAGAATAACATAATCTGGCTGTTCTTTTAATAAGATCTCATTATTTACAATTGGAATTAATTTGCCAGGTAGAAACATTCCAAGTTTTAATGAGGTAGATTGTTCTGCAATATACGGTATTAATTCAGCATCAACACCATAATAATTTAAAAGTGTCACGCTTCGTCCTGGACATGAATTTCCAACAACGGTTTTGTTTTCAGCTTTAGATTTTAGTAAGAAATTCATAAAATCAATTTTAGCTTTTTGTACTCTATCACGAAATTTTGTATAAGTTTCTATTTTATAGAGTCCAAACTTTTCTTCCTCATCTAAGAGTGCTTGTATATTTTTAGATATTTGTTGATTCTTTCCTTTTGTTGCATGAACCCTAATATTACCTCCATATCGTGAACCTCTTTCAACATCAGTGATAGTGAAATCATAGTAGCTAAATAATTTAATCAATGATTTCAAGGAATAGGTACGAAGATGTTCATGATAGATTGTATCAAATTGTCCACCTTGAATAACATCCATGAGATAATGATTTTCAAATACAAATACACCATTTGGTTTTAAAATTGATTCAATTCCAGAAATTACCTCACCAATAGTAGACATATGAGCAAACATGTTAGTAGCAAGTATTAGAGATGCACTTCCTGAATTATTTTTAATTTTTTTAGCTACATCAGTAGTAAAAAATTCTTGTATGGTTTCTATTCCATTGTTTTCTGCAATTTTTGCTATATTTGTTGGTTCAACACCAATTACTCTTATACCATTTTTTTTAAAACCAGAAAGAAGAGTTCCGTCATTTGAACCAAGGTCTATAACTAAATCATTCTGAGTCAAATTATATTTTAAAATTAATGAATCACTCATTGTTCCTAGATATTCAACTAATTCTTTTGTTATTCCTGTTCTATATGGATAATCAGGATGGTATACTTCATTTCCATCAACACAATAATCCAGTTGAACTAACGAACATTCTTCACACCAAAACATTCGAAGAGGATATGTTTTTTCAGAATCATCTAACATTTCTTTAGTTAATAATGAGTCACACAAAGGCTGATGACCTAGATCAAGAATCAAGTTTAATTTTTTTGAATTACAAATTTGACAATTTTCTAGATGGCCATTTTTTATCATATGATGTTCAGGGTACACAAATTTCATAATTTTGGTCAGGATATAAAAAATACTATTAGATTGTAGGAAATAGAATTTATTGTAGACTACATAAGTTAGCAGATGAGCAATAATTTAGAAGATGTATTTTCTGAGGATATCTCGATTATTGCTCAAGATTTAAAGCAATTTTATGATGAATTAGAGGGGAAAACGATACTAATTGCTGGTGGAAAAGGTTTTCTTGGCACATATTTTACAAATGTACTCATAAGAATTAATCAAGTATTGTCGAAACCTATGAAAATTATGGTATTAGATAGTTTAATCACATCAAAAGATAAGAAAGAACTTAATGATTTCAATGTTGATTTTTTAGAACAAGATATCTCAGAGGAATTTGAGATTAGTGAAGATGTTGATTACATAATACATGCAGCAAGTATTGCATCACCACCTACATACAGAAAATTTCCAATTAAGACTATAGATGTTAATTACCAAGGTACAAGAAATTTATTGGAAATAGCAAAAGATAAGAAAATTACAAGTATGTTGTTTCTTAGTAGTAGTGAAATTTATGGTGATCCAGACATATTTCCAACACCAGAATCGTATGTAGGAAAAGTTTCATGTACAGGTCCACGTGCGTGTTATGATGAATCAAAGAGATTAGCAGAAACAGTTTCAATTTTATATTATCAACAATATAATATTCCTATTAAAATTGCAAGACCATTCAATGTTTATGGCCCATATCTCAATCTTAATGACGGTAGAGTAATTCCTGATTTCATGAATAACGCAATTAACAACTCCGAGATTATTATTCACAGTGATGGAAGTCCAACTAGAAGTTTTTGTTATGTTAGTGATGCAATTATTGCATTTTTAAAATTATTATTTTCAAAACATGATGGAATTATTTGTAATGTAGGAAATGACGAAGAAATTAGTATGAAGAATGTTGCAAAAATGATTCAAAATATGATGGAAAACCCAATATCAATTAAAATGATTAAGAGTGAAGATCCTAATTATACCAAAGATAATCCTCAAAGAAGATGTCCTGACCTATCTTTAATAAAAAAATCCATAGATTATATTCCAAAGATAAATCTTGAAGAAGGATTAAAACGAATTTACACATGGTATAGGAGTAATTTAGTATGAAAATTGGAGTTATCGGATCAGGTTATGTAGGACTTACAACAGGCATTTGTTTAGCATCATTAGAACATAAAATATTCATCTATGATTTAGATGAAGAAAAATTGGAAAAAATTAAAGAGAAAAAGTTACCATTTTTTGAACGAGGTTTAGAAGAAATTTTAGAAAAAGTTATTTCTTCAGAGAAACTATTACCTCAGAATAATCTAGATAATCTTGTAAAAGAAACAGATGGGTGTTTCATTTGTGTAGGTACACCTACAAAAAATAATTCCATAGATCTTAGTCAGATAATTAATTCAATAAATGAAGTGACTGAATCAATTAAAAATAATAAAAAACAAAATTATAAAATGATTATTCGAAGTACCATAACCCCAAATACATCAAAAAATACAATCTTACCAATATTAGAACGTGAATTATCTGAATTAAAATTTGGACTGGCTGTAGTCCCTGAATTTTTACGTGAAGGTAATGCATTGGATGATTTCATGAATCCAGACAAGATAGTAATCGGTAGTTTGGATAAAGATACAACACATTTTGTAAGAAATATTTTCAAGCATTTTGAAAATAATTGTCAAATTATAGAAACAAATCTAGAATCATCTGAATTGATAAAGTATACTAATAATGCATTTTTTTCAATGTTAATTTCATTTTCCAATGAAATTGCAAATATTTCAGAAAAGATTCCAGGAGTTGATCCTTATAAGATCATGAAGGCATTAATTTCAGATAAAAGAATTACAACTAAAAATAATAATGAAAATATTATTCCAAGTTTAGAATCATACTTGATTCCTGGTTGTGGTTTTGGAGGTAGTTGTTTTCCCAAAGATGTTCAAGCATTATTAGATTATGCAAATAAAAATAATATTAACACTCCACTATTGAAAGCAGTTTTAGATATTAATTCAGAACGACCAAACAAAATGATTTTGTTAGCAGAATCAATTTTAGGTACACTTAAAAATAAAAAAGTTTCAATTTTAGGTTTAACTTTCAAACCTGAAACAGATGATTTAAGATCATCACCTGCAGTAGATGCCATAGATATTTTATTAGAAAAAAATTCAAATATTTCGGTGTTTGATCCAATTTTTAAATTGAAATCAGGTATGATAAAAATACCAGATGAATGTAAAATTTGTTCCAATATAGAAGATGCATTAAAAGATTCAGACATTGCATTAGTTTTTACGAAATGGAAAGAATTTAAATTTCTTAATTCAAAATTCTTAAAACAATTTATGAAGAATCCCATTATTATTGATGGTAGAGGTTTTCTAAACAAAGAAGAATTTGAACATGGTACTTTTTTTAAAATTGGTATGAATGAAATAAATTAGGAGTTTTTAATTTTTTACCAAGTTTTCCATGGAGCATTACCTTTAGTCCACAAGTCATTAAGTTTATTTTTTTCAATCATAGTATCAACATGATGCCAAAAACCAGTATGTTTGTATGCACCCAATTTTCCTTCATTAGCTAAATTTTGCAATGGTTCTCTTTCAAGAATTGTATTGTTATCTTTAATATAATTAAAAATCTCAGGTTCACAAACAAAGAATCCACCATTAATCCAAAAAGAATCACCATTTGGTTTTTCCATAAAGTTAGTTACTTTATTTCCATCCAATGTTAATGCTCCAAATCTTCCAGGAGGTTGTATAGAAGTGACAGTAGCACTATAATTATTATTTTTATGGAAATTAATTAATTCAGATATATTTACATCACTTAATCCATCACCATAAGTTAAACAAAAAGTTTCGTCATCAAGATATTCTTTAATTTTTTTAATTCTACCACCTGTCATCGTATTTACGCCAGTATCTACAAGAGTGATTTTCCATGGTTCAACTGATGAATTATGAATATCAATTTTATTATTTTTAACATCTATTGTGACATCAGATTTAGAGAGAAAATAATTTGAAAAAAATTCTTTTATTATATTACCCTTATATCCTAAACAGATAACAAAATCATTTATTCCATAATTAGAATATATTTTCATTATATGCCAGAGCATTGGATGATTTCCAATTTCCACCATCGGTTTAGGTTTTAGATGGGTTTCTTCACCTAATCTTGTACCTAAACCGCCTGCAAGAATGACTGCTTTCATGTAAATGTCTACTATTTTTTAGTAATAAATGATTTATTACTAAATTAGGCTTAGAGAGTATGAAGAAATTTTTTTTTCTGTTATCATTATGTTTTTTATTGTTATTTTTTACTAATTTAGGATGGATAATTGTTAATAGTTTCATGTGGATAACATATGGATTTGAATCAATCATTCATGGAGAAAATCTAATTGAAAATATTTACTATTCAAATTACATTAAATGGATATTACTAGCAGATTCAATTTGGGGAGTTTTTGCATTAATTTTTGTTTATCAACGGAAACAATTCAAAACTGATGAAGCACATTTTTTACATACAAAAGTTATTGGAGATCCAAAAATATGTGTTACAATGCCAGCTTATAATGAGGAAAAAGCAATAAGATTAGTTGTTTCTGATTATGTTAATCAAAAATATGTTAAATCAGTTATTGTTGTAGATAATAATAGTTCAGACAAGACAGTAAAACTAGCAGAAGAAAATGGCGCAAAGGTAATTACAAAAAATGAAAATAAAGGATTTTCACATTCATATGTTTTAGGATTAAAGGAATCTCTAAAAACAGATGCAAATGTAATAGTCATAACTGAATCAGATGGTACATTTGATGCAAATGACATAAATAAGTTATTACCATATTTAGAAAATTGTGATGTTGTTACAGGTTCTAGAAGTCATCAGGTATTAACTGAAAAAGGAAATCAAAATGGAAGGTTGCATGTATATGGCAATATGTTTTTAGCAAAAATAATTCAATTAAAATATTTTAGCTTGAATCATTTTGGTACAGTAAATTTGACCGATGTAGGATGTGGTTTTATGATTATGAAACGTTCTGCAGTAGAAAAATTAATCGAGGATATGTCTATACTTGATACAAATAAATCAATTTGGAATATGTCATTAAGATTTTATACGATTTTATTATCAATTGAAAAAAATTTGCGGATTATAGAAATACCAATTACATTTAAAAAAAGAATTGGAGAATCAAAATATTCAGGTCAATCAATTTCAAAATCATTAAAAATTGGTTTTAATTTTCTATGGTTAATTTTTATACACTAATATTCATAATTAGATTTGAGAGCATATGACAGAATTTTTTAATAAACAAGTTTTAGAGAGAATAAAATCAAATGAGACACCTCCTAAAATTATTAAAAATTTTTTAACCAAAGAAGAAGTTCAGGAATTAATTAATTTTGAGACTAATGCAAATAACAGATTTGTAGAAAGAAAAGATGGTAGAAAAACAGGATTAGGACAAGAAGGAAAAATAGGAAAAAATATTCAAGATTGGGATCCCATGATAAAAGAGATTTTAGTTGATAAAATTCAAAATGAAGTTGGTCCATTTGATGTAGTTGCAGATGAATATCCTCCACATTTTTTCCGTTCTGTTTTTCCAACTTCAATGCATGCAGATACAGGTCATGATCCAGATGCGGAAATTGGTAAACAAGTTTTGATTCCATTAGAAATAACACCTAGTAATAGTAAAGCAAAAACAATACTTTTTGACCGGAAATGGTATGGACAGGCATCAAATTTTATTTCAAAAAATGCAAATCCATCTGAAGTTGAAAATCACCACGTCATACCAGACATTAATGGAAAATTTATTTCATTTAGAGATATCAAAATATTTTATGATGAGATAAAAAATATGAATGAACAGAATATTGAAAGAAATGGTGGAATTTTTAAAATTTCAAAAGAGTTTCAAGAAGATATCAGAGCATTAATTGGTAAAAAGAGATACAATGCTATGACAAATGATCATATCACAAATAATAAAATCTTTGATAAAAAACAATATGACGAATATCTAACACATATAGATTACAAATCATTACAAAGTTTAAAAATTGAAACAATATTTAATTGGGAACCAACATCAGCCTTAATATGGGATAGAACAACATTACACGCATCAAATAATTATTTAGTTGATGGTGTTGAAAATAAATTAGGAATAGCTGTTTTTACAGTTAGAAAATAATTATACTGTGATAGGTTTTCGCCATAAAAATTTTCTTGGTAAACGTTTAATCACTTGACTTTTTCCTGCAGGTGTATCACCATACATATCAATATTATCTTGAACAATTTTAAATTGTTTTTCACTAAGAATAAATTCAATATTAGATTTTTTATTAAATTTAAAATGTTCCAAAGTATGAGATGAATCATCATTTAGCCAATTAAGAACATCATATTCAAATTCATATTTTGGATTATTATTCATTCTATCTTTTCCCAATATATCAAATGAAATTCCACGACAATAATTTGCAATTGTATTAAATTGATTAATTTTTTCATCATTGAAATGTATTTTTTTGGATAAGACAGAATATGCAGAGTCTATTGTGAAATTTAACCATAAATCCATATGATCGCCTAATATTTTTGCATGATGGAATTGCATCACATTAATTCCAACTTCATTATCCAATAATTTTTGGAATTCTTCATCTTTCTGATAATGTTCAATTATATCTTGAGGTGAGTCCCATAATTCATCTAATGTTGCATTTTTGAAATTTGTTACAATTTCTTGTAGAATAGGATTAGCATTTTTGAGATTTTTTAATATGGCATAAAATAGATCAAAGATATCAAGATTATTTTCTAATAGAAATTTTCTTAATGCATCATATACCACGGGTACATTCGTGACAAAAATTACAAATGCAAGAATACGTAATTCAACATATTCCTCAAATGTCATCTTATCAGTTGCAATAACAATCTCTTCAGTTTCAACCGCTTTTCTTCCATTACTAAGAATAGCAAAATCTTTTGGTATTACTCTATATTTTGTTTTTAAATTCCATTTTTTTCTTTCCTTGGGGGTTCCTAATTCAGAACCATTAAACATTATACAAGTATGAACCAGAACTTCATCCATCTTTGCACGAATCAGATTACGTAATGTTTTCAAATGACCATCATAAGAGTCTCCAGGAAGTCCCAGAATTACTTCAGAAGTAGTTTCTAGATTAGCATCTTTAATTGCAGGATACAAATCTAACATATTATCAGTACTAATGTTTGAACGTCTAACATTTTTTAAGACTTCAGGATCAAGTGATTGGACAGACATTGTTATGCGTAATGTATTATTCAATTTTTTAATTGCCTCAATTATTTTATTTTTTTGATTTTTTCCAGTGGTGCATTTTATGAATTGTGGATATTCAATTTTTTGTTGAATTTGAGCAATAGTTTCACAGATTTTTATATCTCGAGGATACATTCCAAAATTTAAATCGCTAATATGTAGACTGTGAGTAGTTTTTGGCACATGTTCGGCGATGTAAGTAAGATCAGAATTTACACGTTCCAAACTAAAATTATTAATTGAATCAACTTCACTTTTGCCATCAGTACAAAATGAACAATGGAATGGACAACCACGATTAGTTTGTAGCATAGGAGTTAGAAGACCATCAAAAAATTTATCCATAAATCCCATTAAGTATGGAGATGGTATTTCATCAAGATTTTTTATTCGTGTATCAGAAAATATGTGATGTAATTTTCCATTAGTATCTCTGGAGATACAACCTTCAATTTGTGTAGAAAGTAATTCGTCACATATATTTTGTCTTGAATTAGAGTTTAATAATAATTTTACAACATTAGAAAAACCAACTTCACCATCAGTTGGAACATAAACATCTACTTCAGAATGTTTATTCATAAATTTTTCTTGTGATGGCATATCTAAAGGAAAGTTTGGCCCTCCCCAAACAGTCACACCGTTAGGATTAATTTTTTTGAACATTTTAAAAATTTCTTGGCTTGCATTATATGACCAACAATAATTACTTAAACCAAGAAGATCTGGAGGATCATCAGTTATTGCTTTATCAATATCTTCAATATATTTAAAAAGTTTAATTTCAATATCAGAACCAAATAATTTCTTACAATAACTTGCGATGAAACCAACATTAAGTGGAAAAGCATCAGTTGCAAGAGAGACTGTATTATACGTTAAATCTCCAAGATATATTTTAAGTGGCATAACTACATTTTTAGAAAATACATACAAGATTAATATTTTCTTATTAATTAACGGCAGATCGAAATATCATTACTGCTATAGATCTTTTCAGTTTCCGTTATTCCAACAATATTAAATGAATGACAGCCATTTTCTATATAACCAGACATGAGATATATGGACCAAGAGATAAGAGAAGAATTATCATTTTGTTTTATAGTCTGAGTATTATAATCATTAATTTTTAAGATAGGTTTGTCATCAATAAGCATAAACAGTCCTTCAATCGTTGAATCTTGATCAATAATTAATCCCCCATTAATGAATAAAAGCGGATCAACTATTTCATAGATTGTTTGATCACTAATAGAAATCTTATTTATTGAATTAATTTTATTATTTTCAGAAAAGATCGCAGCATGATTTTGGAATTTAGAAAAGTTTTCGATGTTAGAGTCATTCTCTTTATTAAAATCACGATCGTTGAAAATACTTTGTTTATTTATAATGAGATGGTTTATCATTTCAAGAAATTCATTTTCAAGTAAAAAATAGTTCTCATAAAGTATGGGATGAAGTTCTTGGCATGATTGAGCTGGATTTAATGAAAAACATGAGATATATCTAGTCTTTTCATCATAATAATATTCACCTCTTTGCCAGCCAGAATAATAAGATGGTACAAGCAAGATCATTTGAAAAATTATTATTAAAATGAAAATGATTGAGAGAATTTTCTTTTTATCATTATATTTCTTATATTCAAAAAATAATTTTGCAGATAACACCAGTAAACCAATCTGGAATAAATGTGAAATAGGAATATAATATGGTTCATTACCTAAATGAGTTTCCAAAAATTGTACTCTGCCAGATGCAGTGATTATGGCAGCTGAAATTCCAACTAATAAAAAGATAAACCAAGGTAAATAATTTTTAAAGTAATCTTTTTTTATCAAAAAATAAGTAAATATTAAACTTAGAATCAGAGAAATAGAACCTATACTAATCATTAGAAAGTGGAATTTTAATCTAAATGAACTTACTAGAAAATTTGTTATGAATGTATAACCTGCAGGTGAAAGTAATAATTCAAAATGAATTGGATCTCTACTTCCTGACGTTAGAATGAAAAACAAAGCTCCTGTTAGAAATATACTACTTAACCATAAACAAATCCATTTCTTTTCATGATTTTTAGATTGTTTATAATTTTTTAATATTAAGATTAGGCCTGCTATCCAGACTACTACCCCTACTACTATAGATAATGAACTAAAGAGTCCAAAGAATGTTCCACTAGAAAAATTTTTTAAATTGATATTTTTTTTATTAAAGATGTATACAACTAATATTATTCCAAGCATTGCAAATAACCATGGTAAATTTGAGATCGCCCAATATGCACTAGAAATAAGAGGATTAAATAAAAATGCGGAAATTGGTATCAAAGTCCAAATTAGTTTTTTATCAGTCTGTTTTAGAATTAGATAAAAAATCCAAAGTGAAATAGCTGTAACAACCCATTGTAAATAATATAATATTGTAACATCAAAATTTGAGAAATATAATATTGGTAATGAGATTAAGTTTGGGAAAAAGAGTATGTGAACTCCTTTTGTAATTAGTAACGTAAATTCATTATTTATTAAAAGATTGAAAACAGGAGTAAATTCATCAGAAAAGTCAACACTATATGGAAAATTTATTTCAAATGATATCAAGAAAATTAAATGATGAATAGCAAAAATTGATGTGACTAAAAAAATAATTATGTTAGATTTTGATTTACTATCCAACTCTAATTCATTACTGACCATGATGATTGAATTTCAAAAAACCTTAAGAATATTGTTATAAATTGATATTAAGTATAAAGAAGACGATTTTGTTTATAGCAATTGTTTAGAATTGTTGAGGCTAGTTTAAATTATAATCTCATTGAGAAATTTAAGGTCAATGAAACTAGATTTAAGAATAATCTTAGTAGTTATTGTTGCTACAATTATTTTCTATTCGATCATGATATTTGTTGCAGATGTACCAAAAATTGAAGAACAATTAAAAAACTTCAAAATTGAATATTTGCCATTAGTTTTAGGATTAGTTGCATCTGGATGGGGACTTATATTTTTGAGATGGCATTTATTGGTCAAAAATTTAGGATTTAAGGTTCCGATAAGAAGTCAACTATCAATATTTTTTTCAAGTCAAGCATTTGGAATGACTCCAGGGAGAGTAGGAGATCTGTTCAAATCACAAATGTTGAAAAGTCGTCATGAAATACCAAGGACGAAAACTGCACCATTAGTAATAATTGAAAGATATTATGATTTAATCGGAGCAGTAATCGCATCAAGTGTAGGCATAATGTATTTTGAACCTGCATTATACATCATGGGCGTAATTTCAATTTTTGTTATGATTGGATTTATAATTGCATCATCAAAAAGTATTTTTCAAAAATTTTTAATGAAAATAAGTGAAATAAAATTTGCTAAGAAAATTATAGACCCATTGTCAGACTCTTTCGAGGTACTTCATACATCTACTCGTGGAAGAATAGCAATTTTTTCAATTATATTATCTACTGCACATTGGGTATTAGTTTCAGTAGCAGTTTATTGTATTTTATTAGCATATGATATTAACTCAATAAGTATTTTAGAGATAATTCCAATTTATCTTTCATCTGTTGTGTTAGGTGCAGTCTCTATGATCCCAGGAGGATTAGGTGTTGCAGAGGCAAGTTTAGCTGGCTTCTTGAATTTATATGTCGATGATATTTCAATAACATTTCCATTATCAATAATAATTAGAATTCTTACATTATGGTCTAGTGTTATTGTTGGATTCATTTTCTTAAGATTTGTTAAAGATGTATTTTTTCAAAAATAGAATTTAAAATTAGCGGGTCTAGTGGGATTCGAACCCACGACAGCCGGATTAAGAGTCCGGTGCGCTACCTGGCTGCGCTATAGACCCATAAAGAAATGAAAAAATGATGTTATTATTTAAACTTGGGATATAGTGTTAGTTTTTAATTTCTGGTTCTTGTTCATATTTTTCAAGAATTGCAGTAAGTACAGTTGAAACTGGAAC
>Ga0315327_10000379_pt1 | contig 21382 bp, 11 predicted proteins | sample M110032315metaG_FD_203460 | JGI IMG/M metagenome (GOLD analysis project Ga0315327, IMG submission 203460) | Ammonia-oxidizing marine archaeal communities from Monterey Bay, California, United States - M1 100m 32315 | ecosystem: Environmental > Aquatic > Marine > Coastal | place: USA: California... | reverse complement strand
CGGTCCGAGAGAGTGAACTTACTGAGGCTCAGAACGAACGTGATGCGTTGAGAGTTCATCTAGCTAAGTCTAGGCTCAGGCTCGATTCTATTAGGTTATCAGCGATCGGAGCCTAGTCATTAATGGCGGGTTAAGCGCATTATCAAAGACTTATTCAAGAACGATTATACTGAGAAAATTGAATTGCCCAAGGTCCCATGACTGTCTCCGAAAGATTCTTCTTCAATTCCCATCGAGTGCAGGATGCTCAGGAACATGTTCGTCATTCGGGTACGACCGGTCCAGTATTGACCGTGCTTTATACCCAAATTAGCTCCTCCCGCAATCATAGTAGGTAAATTGACGTTTCTGTGTGTGGTGCTGGCTCCGCTACCATAAAGAACGATAGTGTTGTCCAGAACGCTACCGCTTTGGTCTTGGAACTCATTCATTCGTTTGAGGAAGTAGGCCAATTGTTTGCTCAAAAAGCGATCATATTTTGCAAACTCAAGCATTCCTTCTTTGTCACTCTTGTGGGAAAGATTGTGGTGAGTGTGATTCAGTCCGAGCTTGAGCGGAAAAGTATCACTAATGCCCATGCCATCTTCCCGGTGCAAGAGAAACGTTATGCTTCGAGTGATGTCAGCATCGAAGGCTAAAGCGATCAGATCAAACATGGTCTTGTAGTAGACAGCAGGATCATCTTCGGGCGATGCATTGAGTTCAAGATGAGAATAATCTTGTTTCTTTAGAGGAATATCGAACCATTTTTCGGAGGCTTGCAAGCGAGTTTCAAATTCATTGAGGGAGGTCAGATACTCCTCCATTTTCTGGCTATCTATGCGTCCTAACTTTTTATCGAGAGTCTTAGCATTTTCGTAGACCGCATCTACCAATTTCATCCGCAACCGGAGCTTCTCGCGTTGTGTTTCAAGAGTGCCACGGCTTCCCTTGAACAGAGCGTCGAAAATGAGGCGTGGATTATTCTCAGCAGGGATTGGGATTCCCTTCTGATTGTAAGAAATAGTAGAGGTACGGGACGCATAACCTGTACCAGCATCGATGGATAGAACGAGAGAAGGCTGTCGGCAATGGTCATGGGTATGGCGGGCAATTACCTGATCAAGTGACACTGAATTAAATGTACCGGGCTTGGGATCATGAAGCGGAGCACCTGTAAGCCACATATCAGAACATACATGAGGATCGTTTTTGGTTCCATTAGCGTGCTCAAGCTCACCCAGAAAACTCAGTTGATCCCGATAAGGGCTGAGTGGTTCAGTGGATTTCCCAAACACAAAATTTCCGTCCTTTTCAGCCCGAGGGAACCAACTCCATTCATCGATTCCGTGTTTTTCGAACGGAAGTGACATGCCGTTCCCAACATAGAGTCCGCAAAAGCGCCGTGGAATCTCTTCAGTCACCTCTTTTCCCATTGCTTCGAGAAGAGGTAACGGTAATGCTACACCTGCCATTCCTTTTAAAACGGCTCGCCGATCGAGTTTGAATTTATGCGGCATTCTTGAAAAATTTGTTAATGCTAGAGTTTATCAGATCAGATTGAGATTACAAGGGACAAGATGGCGATGAACTTGTCTCATTTCTCAATGAAAAAGGGCTCTCGATAACGAACCGGACACAATCCTTCATAGGATATCCATTCGGACCAAGTGCTACTTCATCTTAGATACCAAAGTGCAGGTCAGATCAGCCAGCCTTTTGATTTTAACGAGGTGGGATTACTTCAGTTCACGCTTCGCAGCCCAGTAAATTCCGCGTAATACCATTTTCTGGAAATGCTCGTTGCGCCAGGCCTTGTGGTCGTGGCCGAGGGTGGTGTTGAAGACTCGGCCCTTACCGTATTCTTGCACCCAGCCCATCGATTGTTGTTCTTCACCGCGATCCATGCGGAATAGACTGTGGAGTTTGAACTGGGGATGATACTCGGTCTGGTAGGTCTCGTCGTGAATCTTGAAGTCTCCGAGGGGAGCGGTCACGGGATGCACTTTGTCCATGATTCGGATCCAGAAATCCCCTCCACGATGGGTGACGAAACGACCGCCTAGGAGCCGCCAGTAGACATCCGACTTTTTGAAGGCATCAGTTGCGTGAACCCCTACAAGCCCTCCGCCATTCTTCACGTAGTCGTGGAGAGAATCCTCCTCGGCTTTGTTCGCGAAGTCACCACCCGGTCCGTAGAAGAGTAGCACTTGGTAGTTCTTCAGGGTGGCGGTCTCGAGATCGTCGACGTTGGGCGTGAGTTTGAGATGAAAATCTCCGGTCCCTTCTAGTACCGGGGCGATCGTGTCATGGAAACCATGCCAGTCATGGGAACCTCGACCGCCGATGAGGAGAACATTAATTCTTTCCCGATCCTCATCACTTCTCTTCGGGAGTTTTCTGTCAGCAGGCGGCCTTGGGGCAGGTAGCTTCTTGATGGGCTGGAGGAGCACGGAAACCTCTTCGTCCATCTCGAGGATGACGCGGAATCCGCGGGTGTCATGTCGCGTCGGAGTGTTACCCCGTCCGCGAAACGCGGAGAGTGCGAACATGGGATCAGCATAGCGCCAGGATCCACCGCGCATTACCCGGTAGTGTTCCTTGTCTTCGTAGATGCTATCGCACCACTCCCACGTATTGCCGGCGAGATCGTAGAGCCCATCCGAAGACGGCGCGAACATACCTACGGGACTGGTGCATGGGTAAGAATCGACTCGCAGGTCTTGGTCGAAGTTTCCTGTGTTCACGGGCGGCGGCCAGGCAGCGCCCCAGGGAAACTGCTTCTCGATTTTCCTCCGCTTCTCCCGCTTACATTCGATTCCCTTGAACTTGGGAAACTCTCCCGCGTCTTCTTTGTGAGCGATTCCCACCGCAGCACTCCACTCGTGATCCTTCGGTAAGCGGTACTTCTTTCCCTCCTTCTCAGAGAGCCAGGCACAAAACTCCATGGCATCGTTGTAGGAGACATTGACTACTGGATGATGGTCGCCTTGCGGGAAGGCCGGACCTTCGTGAACGCGGTCGGTGTCTTCACAGAAGGCCCTGAAATCCTTCACGCGGGTTTCCCAGCGGCAGAAGAGGATGCCGAGGGTGGCTTTCACGGGCACAAACTCCATTCCCAGGGAGTTAGTGAAGACGCCTTTGCTTGATCTCTTCGATCCATCTTTTACTTCTCCGAACGTCCCGTCCGGCACCACGATCACAAGGACTAGCGGGACCAGAGCGAGCACGAGCGTGGCGAGACGAGGACTCATGGGCCGAACAAATTTGCTGTGCTACGTCGGAAGATCAAATTGCTGAGATCGCCGACCACTAGTCCCCTCAGGACGGCCCGACGGTCGAGATGAAATTGCTGCGGCATTCGATAAGTTTAAAATAAAAGGAGCTTAAGTCTATTAGGAATATCCACAATAACCCTTTGACTGACAACGCTTTACTTTTTCATGAAGAGAGGGCTTTCGATCACGAAGCGGACGCAGTCTTTCATGCGATACCCGCTTGGGCCGAGTGCCTTGCGACCCTCCCGTTTCAAGTATTCCGTTTCGTTGAAGGTGAGGGTACGACCAGTGGCATAGCTGGCGAGATGCTTTAGGAAGCTGAAGGCCACCTGGTCTATACGATCGTTGGCGAGGTATTTCTTGAGGGCGTTGGCATCCACGATCTCGGTCTTGTCGGGCAAGGTAGAGCTCGCATCGACCTTCTCCGTCTTGAGAAGCCCGGCGCCGTCGAACTGTTCGAAGGGAAGTCCCCACGGATCGATTTTCTCGTGGCACTGCATGCAGCCATTTTGGTTGCGGTGCTGTACAAGTCTTTCGCGCAAGGTTTTCTTCTCCCTGTTTTCCCGCGGAAGATCGGGCACATTTGGTGGGGGAGGTTCGGGCGGTTCCGCGATGATCTTGCGGGCCACCCATGCGCCGCGCTTCACGGGATTGGATTCATGCCCGTCAGTGAGCCCGGACAGGATGGCGACCTGGGTCAGGACCCCGCCGAGCGTCTCGCTCTCGTGACGGACCGGCGCGAAGGCATACCCGTGCTCGGTGCGGTCCCCGATCCCGTAGTATCCCGCCACCACGTCGTTCACTACGATAAAGTCGGAGTCGAGGAGATTGCTGAGCGGGAGGTTTTCGCGGATGAGATGGGTCACGAAGTGAATGGGCTCCTTCCGCAATTCCCTCCTCGTTTCCTTTTTCATGCGCTCCCAGGAGACGTTCACCACGTCGAACTTGTCGAGGCTCAGCCACTGGTGGACAAACTCCCCAGTAAATTGCGCGAAGCGATCGTCCGCCACGAGGCGATTGACCTCCGTGGGAACGGCGGCCCGGAGTTTCCTGCTCTCAGCCAGCGACTGGAGCTTCTCATCCGGGGTGGTGTTCCAGAGGAAGTAGGAAAGCTTGGCGGCCAGTTCATGGGGCGAAAGCGGTTCGGCCTGCGGACTTGCGCTGTCTTCCGTCAGATACAAAAATTGCGGCGAGGTCAGCACCACTAGGAGGGCATTGCGGATGCTTCGCTGGAAGTTTCCGGTTTGCTCCTTGCTCTCGCGCCATACCGTGAGGAGGGATTCAAGTTCCCCGTCAGTGGGCGGCCGGCGAAACGCCCTGGTTGCAAAGCGTTCGAGCACCTCCCGGGCATAGGCCGGGGGATCGTCGCGGCGCGGCGAGGAAAAGAAGATGTCGGAGTGTCCTCGCGGTGGCCAGGTTTCATGATACGGCCCTTCGAACTCAATGGCGCGGATGAGCGTGCGCGGAATCTGGCGATCGTCGGTCGGTTCGCTCCGGATGCCGAATTCCTGCAGCCCGGCGAGGTAGTTGGGATTGTCCTCTTCCGTGTCCTGCGAGGCGAAGCCACTGACCGGGGCACGGAACGAATAACGTTCGACCGTCGCGGAAGGAACGGGCTTGGGCACATCAAACCGCGAGAGCCTGGGCCCCACGTCCGTCCGCAAGCCCATGTGGGCACTGAGGTGAGGCACGCGCTTTTCAAAGCTCGCGAATTCCCTCGCCACCTCGCTGTCATCCGCCACCGGAGTGATCCATGCCTCCTTGAGATTCCTGCCATCCCCACAGCCTACTTTGATCGTGATTGGTCCCGCAGAGAAGCGAGCCACGAGGAAGGGGCCCACGAGATTTCCATCGGGGTCAGGGGGCGGCGGAAACGGCTTCAGCCGCTTAGAAAACGTCCGTTTGCCAATGTCAGCGGTCACCACGTCATCCCCCGGCTGGCCGGTCCATACGTTGTCTATCTGATAGATTCCCGCCGCGGGTAGCTCGACAGTCGCTTCCTTTCCACCTGCGGTGTCCACCACGATCCGCCTATCCGATGCCGGGGCACGGGTGTCGGGCAGGTAGCCATCGTCATAGCGGGCCGCTTCCACCGTGACTTGCAGGATTCCCGATTTCGGCAATTCGCGCATCGGGATGGAAATGCTCGGCGACGGGCCGCGCGCGGGCCGCGATCCCTTCTCGGTCTCGGGCGACCGCGGCCGCAGCAGGAGGCCCTCGGGAACAAAGTGCGCGGATCGGCCGTAGTTGTATCCTCCGGTGTGCTTCCCCTCGATCGCGGCGAAGACGGAGTGGTGCAGCCCCTCGAAATCCCTCCATTCCCGCACGGTGGCATTTTCTTCGTATCCTTCGATGAAGCGGAATCTCTTCTGCATCGCATGGGGCTCGAAGGGGAACGGCTTGTCGGGAAGGACCTCGCGGACCCGGTATTGCGTCTGAGGCAGGACTATCGGGCCGTTCAACACAACTTTCTCGGGGGGCGGGTTCTTGTTTACTCCCGCTCCGAGTTCCACGCGAAAGCACTGAATACGCGGCTTCCTGGATTCATCTACCAGGCAGAGATCGAGGGCCCTTTCCGCGATCTCAAAATAGGTTTCCATCATCTGGGGCGTGAGCAAGAGGGTGTCCTCGTTGTTCTTGAAGCCTTCTTTGGAGAATCCGTCGGCCGGGAGGAGGTCGGCGAGGCGATCCTCCACGCCCAGCAAGTCGCGCAGGGTGTTGTGAAATTGCGCGACTGTCAGCCGGCGCACCGAGCCGTTCTTGGCACGCACTTTGCGTTCCCCCTCCCGTAGGGCCTGCGCGACCCACTCCGTGACCATTTTGCGCTCCTCCATCCCGGGTTGGCGCTCGTCTTCCGGCGGCATGGCTTCGTCCACCAGTTGCTTATGAACGTGCTTGAGCAGAAACAGTTGTTTGTCTTCTAGGGACCCATCAAGAATATCGACCCGTACTCCCGATTTCATCTTCTTGGTATCGTGACAGCGGTAGCAGTATCTCTTCAAGACCGGCTGGACGGTCTCCCGGAACTGGGACTTAAGTTGCGCTGCCACCAGCTCGGAGTTGCGGTCCTCATCCTGGGCAAAACAGAGCACACTCCCCAATGAAAGTACAAGAGCTTGGAGCCAGATTGCACGCATCATTAAGGATGGCTTGAGCCGGTGAGTATACGGAGAATTCATTCGCTTTTTTTCAGTCCAACCAAGTATTCCAGAAGGTAGCGTAGATCGTTGGAGGTGGCAATGAGCCCTTCGGGCACAACGAATCCTTCAACGCGGTAGTTTTCAATTTCACTTGGGCTGAGTTGAGACATTGATTCTGCTAAACTGTAAGATCTTTTAATACTTTAGAAGCCCTGGAATCACCTTGGCTCCTTCAACGCCCGTGAGGCGCAGATCGAGACCTTGGTGCTTTACGGAGAAGTGTTCGTGATCGATCCCGAGGCAGTGGAGCACGCTGGCATTCAGGTCGTTGATGTGAACCGGGTCCTTAACGATGTTATAACAGTGATCGTCGGTCTCGCCGTAGTCGATGCCCGTCTTGAAGCCGCCCCCGGCGACAACGGTAGTGAAACATTGTCCGTGGTGGTCACGGCCGTAGGTTTCCTTCGTCAGATCGCCTTGGCCGTAAATCGTCCGTCCGAACTCGCCGCCGAAGATGACGACAGTGTCCTCAAGCATGCCACGCTGTTTGAGGTCCTTGATAAGGGCTGCTGCTGGCTGGTCCGCACTGTCGGTATTTTTCTTGAGGTCCTTTGGTAGAGTACCGTGCTGATCCCAACCGCGATGAAAAAGTTGAACGAAGGGCACGCCTCGCTCAGCCAATCGCCGCGCGAGGATGCAGTTCGAGGCGAACGATCCCTTCTTCTTCGCGTCCGGTCCGTACATTTCTAAAATCGAATCAGGCTCATTGCTCGTGTCCATGAGTCCGGGCACCGACATTTGCATGCGAAAGGCCATCTCGTATTGCGCGATGCGTGCCTCGATCTCGGGATCCTCGGTCCGCGCGAACTTCTCCGTGTTCAGCGCCGCGATCCCGTCAAGCATTTTACGGCGAAGATCTCTATCGAGTCCGTCCGGGTCGGAAAGGTAGAGCACCGGATCACCGACACTGCGAAACTGCACGCCCTGATGCCGCGACGGTAGGCATCCGCTTCCCCAGAGTCGAGTATAAAGCGCCTGTCCCGCCGCCCAACCAACCGAGATCATCACGACGTAGGCAGGTAGGTTGTTATTCGGGCTTCCGAGCCCGTAGCTTACCCACGACCCAAAGCTTGGCCGTCCATGTTGCTGGCTTCCTGTGTTAATGTAGGTGATGGCGGGATCGTGGTTAATCGCTTCGGTATGCATCGACCGGATGATTGCCAGATCGTCGACTACGGTCGACAGGTGCGGAAGGAGTTCAGTGTTAATCCAGGTTCCGCGCTCTCCGCAGCGTTCGAATTTAAATCTGGGCGCGACACACGTGAAATTCTTTTGGCCGCTCGTCATGGTCGTCAGGCGCTGGCCTTTTCGGACACTGTCAGGAAGCGGCTGTCCGTCGATCTTCTGCAGCCCAGGCTTGTAGTCAAAAAGATCGATGTGGCTCGGACCACCGGCCATGAAGAGGTAGATGACGCGCTTTGCTTTTGGAACGAAGTGAGGCAGCTCGGGAAGGCCTTGAATCTTTGGAAGCGACGACGCGGTGTGCGCCTGCGACGCCTCGCCCCCAAGCAACTTAGCGAATGCAGCGGTTCCCAGCAGGGAAGTGGAGCGACCGAGGAAAATACGTCGCGTCACGTCCTGGGTGCTTGCCCCGCGCAGCTGTTCCTGCATTATTTGTGTCTTCATTCCATTCATTCTCTAGTCAGTGTTTCATCGAGATTAAGAATCATGCTCGCGACGACCGTCGTGGCGGCGTGCTCGACCGGATCGAGCGATTCGTCACGCTTGAACTCGCCCATAGAAATCAGTTTCACCGCTGCCTTGGAATCTGCGCGGTAGCGCTCCCGGCTGTACCGGTAGACGTCGAGTAGCACAGCAAGTTCCTTCTCGCGGATCTCGCGCGAGGTCGCCAGCCGAAATCCCCACGCAATACGGTCCTGCGCATGAAAGCCACCCTTTTTGATCATCCGCTGAGCAAGGTTTCTGGCGGCCTCCACGTATTGCACGTCGTTCAAGGTCACAAGGGCCTGGAGTGGTGTGTTGGTGAGTGACCGACGCACGATGCACTTCTCCCGGGTCGGAGCGTCAAAGAGCAACATGTTTGGTGGTGCACAAGTGCGCCGCCAAAACGTGTAGATGCTGCGCCGGTAGAGGCTCTCGCCTTTGTCCTGCACGAAGGGACGGTCGCCCCCCTGCAAGATCTCCTTCCAGAGGCCCTCCGGTTGGTAGGGTTTTACTCCCGGCCCGCCCATTTTGTCGACGAGGAGCCCACTCAGGAACAGAGCGTTGTCACGCAGGAACTCGGCCTGGAGCCGGTAGCGTGATCCGCGCGCCAGGAGCCGATTCGCGGGATCGCGCTCGTAGAGTTCGCCGGGGGCGGCGGCGGATTGGCGATAGGTGGCCGAAGTGACGATGCTCCGCAGCGTCCGCTTCACATTCCAGCCGTGATCCCGAAAGTCGACCGCAAGCCAGTCGAGGAGCGCCGGATGGCTCGGCAGCTCGCCCTGCCTGCCGAAATCCTCCGGGGTCACCACCAGGCCCACGCCAAAGAGCATTTGCCAGTAGCGGTTGACCGCCACCCGCGCGGTGAGGGGATTCTCCTCCTGGAAAAGCCATTGAGCGAGCCCGAGGCGGTTGCGGGGCGCATCTTCCGGAAGGGGCGGAAGACTCTCCGGGAGTCCCGGCTCCACCTTGGTGTCGGTGCGATCGGCGTAAGATCCTCGGCGCAGGACATACGTTGTGCGTTCCCGGTCCTGCATCACCATCACGGTGGTCTTCGGGCGGCGCAGCTCCTCTTCCCGGTTCTTCAATTCCACTTCCCTCTTCAGAAGCTCGGGGTAAAGCTTGTCCACCTTCGCAAGGTAGTATGCCAGGACGGGCTCGCGTTGGTCGTCCTGCCAATCTGACCCGTCCGACTGGGCAAGGACCGGAAGTAGGGTATCGCGGAGAACAAGAGCGTGGGCCTCGTCCTCGCTCAGAGCCCGGGAGAAGATCCGAATCTCGTCTACTGTTCCCAACGGCCGGAACCCGTTGGGCCGACTTCCAATCCTCAACGGTTCCTCCGTGCGGACCGACCCCTTGAGGTTGTCCTGCTCGCCCTTGACCGCCCAGGGCACCCCGTCCACAAAGATCCGGATGCCCCCTGCGGTGGAGGAACCGTCGTAGGTGACGCAAATATGCTGCCACTTGTTCCACCGAATCTCCCGCTCCGACCGTATGCGGATGGCGGAACTCTCCGCCTCGTGGGCTAGCTGCATGTAGAGCCGCTGGTTCGTTTCATAGTAGAGTTCGAAGCCCCGCCGTGACTCCCCTTCCTCCAGCCGCGCAAGCAAGCTGCCCTGCGAATCCTTTCCCTCCCCGGTTTTCACCGGCCTCAGCCAGAGGCTCAGGGTGAACGGCTGATCCCGCTCGAAGTCTCCTGCATCGGCCACTTCCAGGAACGCCGCCTCCCCCTCCTTGAACTCGAAACCTCCCCCGGTGCGGGCCGGAGCCCAGCGAGGAGTTCCAACCACCCGGCCACGCTGCAAACCCGGACCCGGAAGGCCGTGCGCCCGGTCGCCCACCTGCTCTCCCTCTGCCTCGTCCAGGGTGAGGTGTAACAGCGCATCCCGTGGATCGAAGTCCTCCTTGGGATCAGCGATCCGCGCGCCCAGTTCCTTCACCCAGCCCCGCAATTTGGGAGCGATTTCATCCGGATACCCATCGATCCGTGCCTGATTCTCCGCACGCTGCGCCGCCACCGCGGGCAGCTTGCGCTCGTTCTCCTCGTCCGGAATCTCGATCAGCGGTGGCGCGTTGCGCGCGCTCGTTTGCTTCCCCTTGTCCCCACTCACATTGAAGAAGGCGAAGAACTTGTAGTAGTCCACCTGCGAGATGGGATCGTAGAAGTGGTCGTGGCACTGCGCGCACTCCAGGGTGAGCCCTAGCCAGGTTGTGGCCGTGGTCTTGACCCGATCCACGGCGTATTCAACCCGCATCTCCTCCTCAATCAGTCCCCCTTCATCGGTCGTCCCATTATTACGGTTGAATCCCGAGGCTACCCGCTGAGCGAGGGTGGCATCCGGCAGCAGATCCCCGGCCAGTTGGTCGATGGAGAACCGGTCGAAGGGCTTGTTGGCGTTGTAGGCCTCGATGATTCCATCCCGCCAGGCCCACATCTCGCGGGCCCCGTCCTGGTGATAGACGCTGGTGTCCCCGTAACGGGCCAGGTCCAGCCACATCACCGCCATGCGCTCGCCGTAGCGGGGCGAAGCGAGGAGACGATCCACGACCTTCTCATAGGCTTCCGGCGACTTGTCCGCGAGGAAGGCATCGACTTCTTCGAGGGTCGGCGGCAGACCGGTAAGATCGAGAGTGAGTCGGCGAATGAGCGTCGGGCGATCCGCCTCCGGTGACGGGGCGAGCCCTGTGCGCTCGAGGCGGGCCAAGACGAAGTGATCGATATCATTACGAGGCCAATCCGAATTCTTCACCTGAGGAAGCGGAGAGGTCTTTGGGGAAACGAAAGACCAATGAGTCGAACCGGACTCCTCTGCGGGGAGCGAGGCAACACACATCACCCCCACCAGAGAAGCGATTAGGAGAGGCTGTTTAGCGGACCAATGGAGCCATTCTAACATTCTACACAATTATCTTGCGTAGCGCTGTTCCTTGCAACCAAAAAAGGGAGTTCATCCGGATTACAGAGCCCAATCACCCCGGTAATCGAGTTTGTTCAGGAGCTTGTCAGCCTCCTGATCATCAAGGATCGTTTCGTTCTTTGGGTCCCACTTGAGTGGACGCTTGAGAGTATCGGAGACGAACGACAGATGTCCAGGAGTCACCGAACGGTGCCCAATCTCAGCTGGGCAGATGCATTCCTTACGGGTCTTCACCCCTGCCACGAAATTGCGTCGATGATCAGGAGAGTTGTAGGCCTTGATCATGCCCCGATCGGTCTTTTCACGGATCCAATCCTTGTTTGATGCCTCGATTTGTCCCCTGCTCACGCGGACCCAGCCATCCTCTCCGATCCAACGCACACCACCGCCGTACTTGTTGGAGATCACCACGGTGTAGCCTCCCTCATATTCCGAGCGCACCTCATAATCGACTGGATTGTTGTACATGCCTTTCTCCGGATAGCGAAAGTTCTTCGCCTCCACCCTGATGGGGCCGCTCAATTCCACCCCAAGTCCCCAATGGGCAATGTCGTTGTGGTGACCGATCCAGTCCATGAGACTACCTCCTCCATAGGCGAGCGACCAACGCCAGTTGAAGTGAACCCGGTCCTTGTGATACGGAAGCTTAGGGCCTGGACCACACCAGAAATCGTAGTCAAGGTGATCGGGAATCGGTTGCGCGACTTTTCCTTCCTCCTCAGTGGTTTCGCCCCCGGGCAAGCCGACCTGGACTTCTTGAATCTTTCCCACCAGACCATTCAAGATGACCTCGGCGGCGATCCTAAAATACACTGATGAGCGCTGCTCAGAGCCAACCTGATAGATCCGCTTGTGCTTCTTGACCTCCTCATAGAGGACCTTCCCTTCGCGGAAAAGGTGCGTCAGTGGTTTCTCACCATAGACATCCTTCCCCTTCCGGATTGCCTCTAGGGCGGCGAGCGCATGCCAATGGTCAGGTGTTGCCACCACCACGGCATCGAGATCATCACGATCACACAATTCACGAAAATCTTTGTAAGTCTTACACCCCTGTCCCCAGTATTTTTGTGCTAGTTGTTTACCACGTTCGGCATGTTTCATATCCGGATCGGCGATGGCTACGAATTGGACTTCGTCTTTGCACCGGGAATAAAAGTCCTGCATGAGGCCGGTCCCCTTACCTCCGGCGCCGACCAGGCCGATTGTCACCCGTTCACTTGGGGCGGTCTTTTCTTCACGTCCGAGCACGCTTGCCGGGATAACAAGAGGTGAGACCAAAGCACCGGTAGTCTTAAAAAACGATCGTCTCTTCATGGTGGGAATTTAGGTAAGATTATCCGATAATACTGTCCATTCCGACTACGTCAATTCTCTTCCACGCGGAAGAACAGTTCTGTCTCGTCGGACAGTACTTCGAACGTCCTGGTGGTGGTCTCTCCGTCGGCGGCGGCGGAGACATTGTCGTCGAGGTCGGCGCTCCAGTCGGTAAGGTCGGTCGACATAAAGACGCCGTAAGTGGCGCCCGGGCGCGAGATCCAGGTCAGGGTGACTATGTCGTCGTCGGGCGAGTAGTTGATCTCGGTGATTACAAAGGGCGCCTCGACGCCATACACGTCGATCTCGACATATCCCGATTCGTCAGCCCCCATGCCGTCGCCCAGGAAGGTAAATCGGATCGCATTGATGCCCGAGGCTAAAATGCCGGTGGGGTCTGTCAGGCTGTGGACATTGTATTGGCGGTCAACGGAAGGTGGGTCGTTAGATTCGGCCTGCCTGACTTCATGCAGCAGGTTCCAATTGGCGCCCCCGTCGGTGGATGTATGGACGTCCAACCAGGCCGAGGTGCGCGACCAATCCGCGTACATGAAGAAGTCGATCTGAGCCATATCGATCTTAGCGCCCAGTTGGAACTCCAGTTGGGAGTCGTTTTCGAAGTAATTGATAGCACTTCCGGCGTTGAGCGCCAGGCCATCGTTGAGGACCCCCTCCGCTCCTCCCCACTCGGTTTTCAGCCTGCCGCTTACTATGCTCCTCGTGGTCGAGGGCAACTCAAGGACGTCGCCGATCCCCACTGGGTGAAGGCCGGTCACGAAGGCGTTGGTATTATTAGGCGCTTGACCAACCTCCCCGTAGGGGCCGTGTTCAGTGACGATGGGATCGGTGTGCAGACTGACCAGCGTTCCGAACACGTCGATCTCGGCAAAGACCGGGTCGGAGTCGCCCAGGAAGATAAACCGAATGGCATCGATCCCTTTGGCCAGGTTGCCGCCGGCATCCGTCAGACTGACACCCCGGATGATGCGGTCGCCGGCTCCAGAATCAGGCAGGCTGACACTCCTTAACCGCTGGAAGGTGTTACCACCGTCGCTTGAGGTCGAGATGGTATAGGCGTGCCCGGTGCTACCGGGGGCCCACAAGGTGTAGAGATCTATTTGCGTGATGTCGAAGGTCCCGATCAGCAGGAAATCCAGCTGGGAGCCGTTGCTGACTGAGAAGAGATTATGGGCTGAACCGGCGGTGCCTCCATTGCTGACCGCTAGCCCGTCGTTGATATTTTTCAGCTCGCTTCCCAATGTCAACTTTCCCGAACTGAGAAATTGGTCGCGGGTTCCCGTTTCCAGGATGTCGCCGGTGCCGACCGGCTGAACGGCGATTACTTCCGCGTTCGTCGCGGAACTCCCTTCCGGAATGTTCAGGTTGCCGGTGTCCGTCACATGGTCCACCAGTGGAGGTTGGTCGAGCGCCTCGCCATACACGTCGATCTCGACATATCCCGATTCGTCAGCCCCCATGCCGTCGCCCAGGAAGGTAAATCGGATCGCATTGATGCCCGAGGCTAAAATGCCGGTGGGGTCTGTCAGGCTGTGGACATTGTATTGGCGGTCAACGGAAGGTGGGTCGTTAGATTCGGCCTGCCTGACTTCATGCAGCAGGTTCCAATTGGCGCCCCCGTCGGTGGATGTATGGACGTCCAACCAGGCCGAGGTGCGCGACCAATCCGCGTACATGAAGAAGTCGATCTGAGCCATATCGATCTTAGCGCCCAGTTGGAACTCCAGTTGGGAGTCGTTTTCGAAGTAATTGATAGCACTTCCGGCGTTGAGCGCCAGGCCATCGTTGAGGACCCCCTCCGCTCCTCCCCACTCGGTTTTCAGCCTGCCGCTTACTATGCTCCTCGTGGTCGAGGGCAACTCAAGGACGTCGCCGATCCCCACTGGGTGAAGGCCGGTCACGAAGGCGTTGGTATTATTAGGCGCTTGACCAACCTCCCCGTAGGGGCCGTGTTCGGTGACCACCGGCGCCGCGTGGGCATGGATGGAGGTGGCTATTGCGACCAGGGCGTAGAGGCCAAGTAGTCGGTTTCTAAATTTCGTCATGAGTGTTGTTTTGATAGAATTATATTCCAATAACAATCAACAGGTTGCGCAGAACTAACGCGTAAATACAACCTTTCATGTTGTTTGTTTTGCGTGCAAAAAATCTAAGGAATATGATTCGACTGGAGCGAAGCTCATTTTTCCATGAAAATCGGACTCTCGATCACGAACCGGACACAATCCCCCATACGATATCAGCTCGGACCAAGTGCTTTTCGGTTTCATGCCTGAAGAGCCCGCACAATCCATTGCATGACCACTTGACGTTCCTCTATCTCGGGCTGACGCACGTCCTCAGGCGGCATGGATTCGTCGGTTAGTTGCTTAAGGGCATGTTCCAGAAGGGATGATTGGCATTGGGCATCAGGACGAACTCATGGGGGATATTATAGTTGTCCATTTTGGAACGGAACAGTTTTCATAAGGATCTACTTTTTGTCATTTGATCCTGAAGTGGGTTTTAGATCAGCTTCTTTGAAAATCTTTAATTTTTCAAATTTGGCAACTTTTACCGCTTTAATGTTTCCATCCGAACCGCCACCATCAGTTGTTCCGTTTGCACAGTAGAGACTCTTATTATCGGGGCCACGCAAGACCCCGTACCCACAATTAAAATTATACTTTCCAACTACCTCGAATTTGGGCGTAGTTTTTAATAGCACATTCCCATAGCAACCGAACCACCAGTGGCCCTGCGCGAAGGTTGCGGCTTGAATTCCAAGTTTGGTCCAGCCGCTTTTTACTGTGTGTTGTTTTTTGAAATGAAATTCTTTATCATATTCGTACACATAATTTTCCTGAATACCTTCAGGTAAGCCCCCTACCACGATAAAGCGGCCACTTTTAAAAGCAATTCCCCCGGCCCCGTGCTTGACCTCGGGCACAGGATACTTGGCCAGAGATTCAAGACTCTTAGAATCATAGACGTAAACCCAATTATCTGCATTGCCATTGGGATCATTGAAGGCACCGAAATTAACCGCACAATAGATTTTGCCATTTGCAAAACAAACGTCCCCATGATGGTCGGCTACTTTTACCTTTTTCATGACTTTGCCTTGAGCGTTCGTTTTGACCAGTGCTTTCGTGAAGCTCCAGAAAAAATTTCCCCCGCTCCCGCGACAGACTCCCTGCAAATGGCCAGAATATTTTCCTGTACATTTCACTGAATCGGGGGACTTCGGAACCTTGGTTTGATTGGCACCGGGACTCTGGTACTTCGACAAATCAAAGATCGTACGGGTACCTTCCATCTTCTTAAGTTCTTTCTGTAACTGGGCACGGGCAGTTCGCGCCTCATCACTCAGTTCGCCGATACTGAGAGGTTTCTTCTCCATCATATCCTGATAAACATTATAAAATTTACCGTCCGAATAGAGTTTCCATTTGGTGTTCCTGGCAAATTCCTTACCCGTCGGCCCTCCGTTACGTGCGTACCAGCAGTAACTTACCTGACGCGTTGCTTCACCTCCTTTGAGGTGTCCCAGAAAGCTGATCCCATCAATTTTATGCTTAATTTCTGCTCCTGCTGCCCGTGCGATCGTTGGAAGAATATCGCTGAAATTGACAATGGCCTTCGTGGTCCTGCCAGCCTCTATGGTCCCTGGCCAACTTACGATGAAAGGCACATGATTCCCGGCATCTGTTGTATTTCCCTTGCCACCCTTTATTACTCTCCCATTCATTACACCAGTCACGCTGACGGCAGTCCCATTGTCACCGGTAAAAATGATCATCGTTTTTTCGCTAAGCTTTTGCTCATCGAGCTTGGCAACAATCTTGCCGATGATCTTGTCCACATAAGACACCATTTCACGAAAGTATTTTGGATTTTTTTGAGTGAGGTTACCGGCCTCAGCCCCTTCTGACTTTGGATCCCAATCCTTAGAATCGGGCGTTGGCTCAAATGGCCAGTGCGGAAGAATCATGGGGTAATATCCGAAAAATGGCCGGTCCTTATTGCGTTCAATAAAGTCACAAAGATAATCACTTGCTATGTCCGGGCCATACTTGCCGGGATAATCAATTTCTTTGCCGTTAACTTCCATGCCCGCATTAGGATATCGGGCCGGGCGGCGCGTGAGTTGCCAGAGACAGTACTCATCGAAGCCAAAATTCTTGGGCCCATCAAAGCCCCCTTCGAGCTGCCACTTGCCGACGACACAGGTCCTGTATCCGGCATCCTTCATTACATTACCGAAAGTCTTGGCCTTAGGATCGAGCAGGCCAAACTTCACGTAATTTCGCTGATTGTAAATGCCGGTCATTATTTGAACGCGGGAGGGAGTGCAGATGGGCTGAGAATAGCCATGGTCAAAGCGCATGCCGTCAGCAGCCAGTTTGTCGATGTGCGGAGTCGAATAATGATCCTTATTCTCAGTACGGCTCTTAGGATAATTGTATTTTGTAATCAGATCACGGTATGCGCTCACGCATTCCCATCCCATATCATCAGCCATAATGACAATGACATTGGGCTTATCGGCAAAGAGCGGTGAACTAAGAAAAGGCGAAAAAATAAATCCACTGAGGATAATCAAAAAATGTTTCATATAAAATTTCATGCTTGGGATTTTCCGGCTTCTTGAGCCAAACTATTCCCGATCACTGTCCTATTTGTTTTAGCGTTTTTGTTCACCTTGAACAAGTAAGGCGTTGGCAGGAATAGAACCTTTGGCGACGCTGGGACCTTCCCATTTAAGATTGAGGGAGGGCTCACCTTCAGAATTCGTATAATATAACCGGTACGGATGAATTCCTCGGTCTAATTTCAAAGTCGTACTGATTTCCGTTCCGTCATATTTATAGTCCCCATCAATTACCAACTTGTTGTGGATTTTAAATATCAATTTACCCATTGCTCCGCAATGGAATGTCCAATTTCCCGGTTCTGGAATTTGAATGAAACCCGACAACAATAACCCGGCATTTTTTTCATTAGGTAGGGACTTTAAATTGATATTTTTTTCAAGAGAACTGGCTTCGGAGCTCATTTGAGAGAACTCCGGGACCCAGTCCCATTCACCCAGATAAGTTTTTACTGCGACACCATTACTTAAATTCTTTTTACTAATATCAAGTCCGGGCACTAATTCGCCGTCATAGGATTTTTTTGCATGCTTATTTGGCATTCTTATCCTTAGAACTTCATCTTTCATTCTCTTTTGCAGATCTTTAAAGTTCTCATTGGTTCCGGCCAAATTATTGGATTCAGGCTCATCATCCATGGTGTTGAAAATTTCGAAATCAACTGAGTGGTCTGTCGTTTTCATTCTCAATCCTTTGTAACCGTCCAGGTATAATCCTTGTTGATTATTGAATTCAACATAGACAACGCCTTTCCTCTGATTTCCTTTGCTGTTCAGGGTCGGGACTAATGATACCCCATCAATTCTTGCAGGCGCGTTGATCCCGGCAAAATCACAAAATGTGGCCATCCAGTCATGAAACTGGGAAGGAGCATTGGACCTTTGACCAGCTTTTATCCTTGAAGGGCCCCACGCAAATGTTGGTACCCTGAGGCCACCCTCATAGGATGATCCCTTTGACCCCTTGAATTTGCCTGCTGATTGAAAGACTGAAGGACTCCACCTCTTTCCCTTGATATAGGATTCTCTATGAGGGCCATTGTCCGATGAGAATATGACAATGGTATTTTTGTCAATTTTAAGGTCTTTGAGGGTTTCTAATAGATCTCCTACACAATGATCTATTCGAGTAATGGAAGTGGCGAACCTTTCAGCCAAATCCGTCATGCCCTTATCCGTATAATGAGGATCACGATAATGATCGATGGTTCCTTCCGCAGTATTGATCATTTTGCCGTCACGTCCCAACCATTTGAGTCCACCATTCACTCCTTTCCCATCCGGGTAGGCAATGGTGGGCAATTGTAATGCGGCGTGAGGCGTATCGTAGGCCAAATACATGAAGAATGGTCTCTTAGGATTATTCTTCGTTTCATCAATTATCATTTGTTTCGCTTTGGCGGTCCACAAATCAGTGGTGTAGCATTTGTCCAGACCTGCAGAAACTTCAGTATTATTTTCCCATACCTGTTTTTTCTGCTGATGAGACTTATTATCTCCAAGTTCCCAGAAATTGGCCGGATAATGTTGGTGCCCATCAACGTGCCGAACATACCCATAAAAATAATCGAACCCTCTCTTGGTCGGGTATCCTGCCCATTTTTCCGGTGAATGTCCCCATCCCTGCAGACCGTACTTTCCCAGATGTATAGTGTAATAACCTGATTTTTGCAGAGTATTGGCAAAGTTCCAGTTATCTTCTATGGCCTTGTCGAATTGCATATTACGGACGTTCGAATGGCCCTGATGCATTCCCGTTATCAAAGAAGCTCTAGAAGGAGCACAAATGGGAGCAGGACAATAATGCCGGTTCATTATGGTGCCGTTCATGGCCATTTGATCCAATTCGGGGGTCTTGATTTGAACCCCTTCACGTTGCTTTTGAAAAAGAATACCTACGTCTCCGTAACCTAGATCGTCAGTTAATATGAATATAATATTGGGCTTTTCGGCAAAGATCGGTAGGGCCAGAAAAGGCGATAATAGAAGGCCGCAGAATAAAGTTAGAATACGGTGCATATAAATTAATTTTCTATTTTTGGTTTTTTGTGATGGTAAGAATCATTGGTAATGGCCGGATCCTCACTATGCCTAAAAACCTATCCGAGGGGCTGTTCATGATTTTCATCTTACCGTCTTTATCGATCAGCCCCATCACGCTACTTCCGCCCCCATCCATGTTCGTTGCACTCCAGCAACCCAGGTCCTTCATGACATTTGCAAGCTCATGCATATTCATTCCTTCGCTGTAACCTTTTTGTCTTCCATCCACTACTACGAGCCATAGAATTTCCCCTTTCTCGTCAGTGCCTATTGAAGTTCGTGGGTGCCGGGGTCCTCCTTCCCCGACTGTGAGCTTGCCTTTTGAGAGAATCAGCTGGAATCCGGTGGTGCCCTCTTCTGGCTTATCCTCAGGCCCGTGTCCAAAGTGAACGCCACTTTGAGCGTCAAACCACACGGACGTATTTCCGGGTGCGGTTGTACTACGCATTTTCCCCTGAGTACCAGCTAGGCCATGAATATCGACCGGTTGTCCAGGGTACCAGTTCCTGTTCTTTTTGCCTTTGTCATTAGGAAAACTGTCCCATGGATTAGTGTTAACAAAAGCCAGAACCGATGAATCCGAAGCCAGTTTTCTGGGGTCGGTCAGTGCTACTTCTGCTGGGCCGTCTCCGTCTGGATCCGGGCCGAGGACCACTTTGGGTTTTATTTTCTTTGAGGCCAGATCAATGCGAAGGACGTGTATTCGATTGGGGATCGGGTCAGTGGATTTTTTTAATGAATACTGGATACCCTGTTCACTGATATGAGTTGAACTTTCCGACTTGGGCTCTATGGCCGAAGAGACGGCATTAGAAAGAACAAGAAGTGGAATAATTTTAAGAAATATCTGCATCTTAACTTACAGAGTAACTGAGCAGTTTAGAGAAAACAGTCTTTTTTCAGCCATTTAGAGATGAGAATAAAACTTATATTTTTTCTTTATGATATCGCAAACTTCATTGTGTCTGGCCCTTCAAGGGATTTGAGCCTAATTTATTAATCATGCTTAAAACTTTAATTTTCACAGTTTTATCCATACTGAGCTAAAAAAATAAAATGAGGCTCTTACAATTATTCTCTCTGGCTATTATCTTTACCGTTACTGGGATAAAAGCTGCTGAGCCCATCGATCATGTCGCAACGATCAAGGAGCTGAACAATGATGACGCTAAGAAGGGCCGCGAACTCTACGCTGTGCATTGTTCTTCTTGCCATGGTAAGGACGGTGATCTTGCACTTAACCCACTAGCTAGACGATTCGCCAAAGATGAGCTGAAGTTTGGCAGTGATCCTTATTCTCTATGGAAAACGATCAGTTACGGTAACGGATTAATGTTTCGCTGGGACGCTGTACTGACACCGAAGGAGCGATATCAGATTGCTCATTTTATTAGCGAATTGATCCTAAAGAAAAACAATCCAACGCAATACTTCACGCCGAGCGATGACTACTTTGCTCAACTCCCTGCCATTGCTGAGGTCGACGAGAAGGAACAAGAATCCAAGGTTCAAAAGGTTGAGGCTGCACCTGGAATGATCGATGGGAGCGGTGGCAAAAACATGATATACGGCCCCTTCATACAGCATGGAGTCGCTTACAGCGCCATCAAGGACAAGAACGCTGAGTACATTGCTAACGTCACTGAGAAGGCGATCATTATTGATCTGCCGGGCAATGCCGTGATTTGCTACGATGCTCATCGGCTCAGTGTAAGTGGCCTATGGCAGGGGAAGATTGCGAATACTGATAATACTCACCACACCAGCTACAAAGGCGAATATTGCCTCAGACCGGGAAGCTCTCCATCATACACAAATATAGATGCCATTGGCTGGAGTGTTGGAGAACCAAAAGCGCCCAAGGCCCGCGACCATTATCATTACAAGGGTCTTTATTTGGATGGTAATACGGTTGTTCTCAGTTACAGCGTTGGCAGTCGCGATATACTCGAGTCGCCGGGAGCCAGTGAAGAAGGCAATGTAGTGTGGCGCAATTTCAAGGTCGGTCCCGGAGATAAGGAACTATTTTGTTTGGTGACGAGCGGTGGCTTGAAGGCAACGGGTGGAAAGTTAGTGCAGGGAGAAGGAGGCACAACATGGCTCTCTTTTCCGCCATCAAGCACCTCCATTTCGGTTTCCGTCACCATGGGTAATTCGCCCCTGAGAACCGGTCAAGACGATATAGAGAAGCACACGAAGGGCGGACCACGGCGATGGCCGCAAAAAGTGCAGACGGTAGTCGCAACGGGTAAGAGTGTTGATGGTTATGCTTTGGACCAGCTGACTGTTCCATTAGCTAATCCATGGGGTAGTTGGATGCGCACGACAGCAATGGAT
>Ga0315327_10000370_pt1 | contig 21754 bp, 16 predicted proteins | sample M110032315metaG_FD_203460 | JGI IMG/M metagenome (GOLD analysis project Ga0315327, IMG submission 203460) | Ammonia-oxidizing marine archaeal communities from Monterey Bay, California, United States - M1 100m 32315 | ecosystem: Environmental > Aquatic > Marine > Coastal | place: USA: California... | reverse complement strand
AAGTGGCAACTTTACTTCTTCTACAAAGGCTGATTTTTCTTGCTCAGAATTGGAATGAGATTCCAATAATTCAGGATTATGGGCCCAAGCTCTCCCCCATCGGAAAGCAGCAATATTCTTGGTCGTGGAAACTCCATTAAGTGAAATTGCCTCCTCAAAGCATTCGGGATCTACGGGAATAGCACCCTTCTGAACAGCTACGCCAAGCAGGAAAATATTAGCTCCAGTCGCTTCCCCCACAAGGTCCCTACATAAAGCCATAGCATCTACAAAAACATTAGCTAATGCATTCGTTGAAGCAGCCACACGACCAACAAGAGTTTCCTCTGCAGGAAACTCTGCGTACGGGTTTCCTATCATCGACCCTGTGGGTGTTACCGAATCTGACGCTATGACCATGGTATGACCAGGTTTAGCGACCTCTAATGCTCTATCGCTCGCAGCAACTAGTAAATCGAAGGCCAAAATAAGATCAGCGCTTTGCTTCGTGAGGAGATTTGATGAGCGCGCCTTCTCTCGAGTCAAACGAATATCGCTTACCACGGGGCCTGCTTTTTGCGACAAACCGGTCTGATCCAAACCTCGAACTTCAAATCCGTTGAGCATCGCAGCAGTTGCTAAAATTTGAGCGGCTGTCACCACTCCGGTTCCTCCGATCCCCGCCATCCTTAGATCTAAACTGTCACCAGTAAAGCGCAGTGTTGGAGAAGGGAGGGCATCTAACCCCGTTGGGTCTTCAGTTAACTCATTTTGGTTTGATTGAGGATTAGTTTCCACTGTTAGAAAACTTGGGCAGTCCCCCTGAAGACAAGATGCATCAAAATTGCATGATCCTTGTTCGATAAATGCCTTCGGGCCAAACAATGTTTCTTGCGACTGAACCGAAAGGCAATTAGACACTTCACCGCAATCTCCACATGCTTCGCAGATTCTATGATTGATAAGAACTCTAAAGTCAGGCTTTTCTACCGCCCCTCTTTTCCTAGAACGCCGTAATTGGGCTGCGCAGGCTTGATCGTGGATCAAAACTGTAACTCCATCAATCGCAGAAAGAGTTTCTTGTGCTTCTACGACCCGACTCCTATCCCAAAGAGCAACTTCTCTAGGAATGTCAAGATTTTTATATCGTGTGAGATCTTCAGTTGTAATAATAATTTTTTCAACACCTTGCGCAAGCATGACTTTAACCACATCAGGAATACCCAAGCCGCCTTTAGGGTCTTGGCCTCCAGTCATTGCAATTGTGCCGTTAAACAAAAGTTTGAAAGTAATTTTACTATCAGCCGCAATAGCTGAGGGAATCGTCAGTTGTCCGGAATGGAAATATGTTCCATCTCCAATGTTTTGAATAAAATGTTCCCGATCTACGAAAGGTTCCATACCAATCCATTGCATACCTTCGTTCCCCATAGCGGTGACCCCAGCAATCTCTCCGACACGTTCATCATCCATGAGAAGGACCATCGTGTGGCAACCGATACCTGCACCGATAAGAGCATCTTCAGGCACTTTCGTACTCGTATTATGCGGGCAGCCCGAACAGAAATAAGGGCTTCTTTCCGTCGATAGCGGGATCAGGCTTTTCTCTCTTCTGATTTCCTGTGGGAAGATTAGTTTGTCTTGAATCCGCAGTGAGAGTCTTTCATGTAACCCTTTCACCATCGTGTCAGCATTGAGAATCCCATGACTGGGCATCAGCGTACGCCCATCTGGGTGAGTCTTACCTAATACTCGTGGTTGGTGAGCGCTTCCATACAAAGCATCCTTGACTAACCATTCAGCAGTTGGATTTTTCTCTTCTATAACGATTATCTCTTCAAGGCCTCTTGAAAAATTTCTTATATTCTCTGGATCAAATGGAATCGGAAGTTGGAGATGGAGTAAACGTATCCCAGCAGATGCAATTTCTGCTTCTGTTCGTAACCCTAAGACATGCAGGGCGTGGCGTAATTCATGGTATGTGAAACCGCTAGCAATGAGCCCCACCCAAGCGTCAGATGGATCAACTGTGGTTGGATTTAATTTATTAGCGACCGTGTATCTTCGAACCAACTCTGAACGTACCATTCGTAGGTCCTGTTCAAGTTTTAAGTTGTTCGGAGGTAAGAGTTTGGCATCAGGGCGATGCTCGTAAGGAGCTCCATTAATTTCGAGATCTGGAACTTTAGGAGAGATTAGTGTTGAAGCGAGGTCTATGGTTCCACTTCCATCAGCAACTGCATCAACAATTTTTAGAGCTGTCCAAGCTCCAGTGATTCTGCTGAGGGAAATAGCATGCATCCCAAGTGTTAGAATTTCATGCACATCTCCGGGATAAAGAATCGGCATGTGGAGATCAACAAGCGTTGCATCAGAACTTGAGGGCAACGTTGAGCTTCTAGCGGCCGGATCATCTCCAACAATCGCTACCGCGCCGCCATATCGAGAAGTTCCTGTGAATACAGCATGACGTAATGCATCGCCAGCACGGTCAAGGCCAGGGGCTTTCCCATACCACAGGCCAGTTATTCCATCGTAAGCACAATCAGGTTGTTCAGCTGCTAATTGACTACCCATGACAGCAGTCGCTCCATGCTCTTCGTTAAGAACTGGACGGTGAACTATTGGGAGATCAGGAACATTTTCTCTTGCCTTATCAATTTCAAAATTTAATCCTGCTAGTGGCGACCCAGGATAGCCTGCTAAAAAAGCTGCAGTATTCAAACCATTTTTCCGGTCAGTGCGTATTTGTTGAACTGGAAGCCGCGCAAGAGCTTGTACTCCCGTCAAAAATACCTTCCCGGAATCATTTAAATACCGATTGCTGATCTTGTATCCGTTAGCGTCGGGCATAGACCTCCTATCTTCATGAGCGACCTTACCGTCTTTGATACTTAGTCTTTCATATTAGAACATGGCGTGTGTCGCCTTTAGCAATTATCAAGCAATAGGTGCGCCCTCGACAGGAATCGAACCTGTGGCCTACCGCTTAGGAGGCGGTCGCTCTATCCTACTGAGCTACGAGGGCAATGGTGAGAGGATACTAGCGGTTCAGGTCCTTGACTTAGGAGATCAAAATTCCTTAAGTAGATCAGGAGAAATTCTGCCAACCCCCACGAATGGCGTTTTGTTACCTATGCTTTTAATAATGCGAGTACATGACACAATGAGGAACCAGCTCGTTGAGCTAGAACTTAGAGAACCAGGAAAAGTTTCTATCTACGCATGTGGCCCGACCGTATACGACGTCCCCCATCTAGGGCATGCTCGAACAGCGCTAACATACGACATTCTCAAGCGATATCTTGAATGGCAGGGGTACGAGACCAATCTTGTCAGCAATATAACTGACATAGATGACAAAATAATAAACCGCTCAGCAGCAGAAGGTATTTCTGAATCAGAATTAGCTGCTACCTACACATCTATATACATAGAGCAATTACGAGAGTTCGGGGTCAAAGACCCAGATGCGAGACCCCATGCAACTGAATACGTTGATCAAATGATCAAGATCATTGAGAAACTGGTAACCAATGGAGTCGCATACGAGATCCCTGAAAGTGGCATATATTTTGATGTCAGCAAGTTTGAGACATACGGCGCGTTAGTGCAAAGAACCGCTGATGACCTGCGTGAAAGTGCCCAAGCCCGCATCTCATCAGATGAACAAAAAAATGATCCTTTAGATTTCGCTCTATGGAAAGCAGCAAAACCAGGAGAGCCTACATGGGAAAGTCCTTGGGGGCCTGGACGACCGGGTTGGCATATTGAATGCGTCGCCATGTCGTTGGATCTCCTAGGAGATAATTTCGATATTCACGGAGGTGGGTCAGACCTTACGTTCCCCCATCATGAAAATGAAAGAGCAGAGTCTGAAGCTGCAGGCCATACATTCGCCCGTCATTGGATGCATAGTGGAATGCTGAATGTAAGTGGTGAAAAAATGTCCAAATCGCTCGGCAATTTCCAAACACTTGGCGATGCTATGTCACGTTATGGAGCACGTCCACTGCGGCTCGCCATGCTGCAAGCTCATTATCGTTCATTAATGGAGCTCTCCGACGAAACAATGGCGGGCGCTTCTGGAGGAATAGAACGCATTGATGCTTTCTATAGGAGGATGCAAGGAAGCGGAATTACAGCTGGTAATGCCAGCAAGGAAGTCCGTGATAGATTCTCTCAAGCAATGGATACCGACCTAGGAACGCCTGATGCTTTAAGTGTAATTTTTGAAACGATTACTGCCGGCAATAGTGCTATTGATAATCAGGATCTTCCAGTTGCTTCATCGTCATTAGCAGCCGTGACTGAGTTACTTGAAGTCCTTGGACTTTCTCAAATTGAGGACAGCTTCGATGCTGAAATAGATGAACTCTTGTTAAATCGAGAAAAGGCCCGCGAAGAGAAAAATTTTGCTGAAGCTGACAGAATCAGGAATGAGCTTCAATCTAAAGGCATAGAAATTGAAGACACGGCAAACGGTCCTCTTTGGAGACGCATCTAAGAGAAGACTACGTGGTCCTTCGAGCTATCTCATAGCTGACCACGGCTGCTGTAGCAGCAACATTGAGTGATTCAATTTTATTGCGTAGCGGGATAGAAAGTGTTCCATGACAGAACCTAAACACATCATCGCTTATTCCCGATGATTCATTTCCCAAAACAAGAGCGATTCTTTCTGGTAAGTGAGCTTCGAAAATATTATTGCCGGGCGAGCTGAGGGCGAAGATTTCAAATCTTTCAACCTCTAACTCCTTAACTGCATTGGCAGCAGTATCTACACGAAGAATCGGTGCCTTAAAAGCTGTGCCAGCTGAAGCTTTAATCGCTACAGGATTAACCGATGCTGTGCCTTTTTCAGGCACGATAATCCCATCTACCCCTGCAGCGGTGGCTGATCGTAGAATCATTCCTACATTGGCAGGATTATGGATTCCGTCTAGCAAAAGAACAGCAGTCTTGTGGTTTCTCCCATTTCGTTGCGAGAGGAAATTTGACAATGACTGCATTCGTTGGGCACGAACATCAGCCGCCACACCTTGATGTTGACCGCTTCTAGTTAACGCGGCAATGCGATTTTCAGTAACGAGTTCTAGCTTTATGCCTTTCTCTGCTCCTAGCTTCCTGATTTTCTGTATTATTTCGCCGGTGGCTTTTTTCGAAATATGTAATTGCGCTATGTCCTCGCCGGAAATCAATGCTTCTAAAACAGGTTTTCGCCCATGTAACGTAATGAATTTATCTCGTAGCGACATATTTCTATGGTCTCACATTCTGGCAAGCTGCTACACGTTACCAATCTGTTCTTGATGTATTCATTCGACTTGATCTTCGTGTAACGTCAGAGTAAGCACAGCAGGGGTATCTTATGCCAAAGAATGACACGCTTCCCAAAAGCCTAAAAAAACGTGAGCTTGTAAGAGCTGCTGTTGACCTCAAAGGCGTTCCAGAAGGAACATCAGGAACGATCATTCTTTCAAATGGCCTGGACTGGATTCGGTATTGGGTTTCATTTGAGAATGGGATTGAAATCGGGAGTCTTCACCGTGACAAATTGGTTCGTGCAAGTGAATGGGATGAATACCTAATCAGGAGAGATTCTTCTGACGAAGAACTTCCGGAGAGCAGCGAAGTTGTAGATACAGAGGATACCTCTCAAGCTACTTCTACTGGAGGTGGCGTAGAAGTAAATGGGGTTCTCGTCCCACAACTCTTACTTGACCGTACTCAAGCAGCTCTAGAACGTTTTGGTGTGACTAGATAAATTATCGAGTTGGGGCGACACCAAGCAGGTCAACCGTAAAGATAAGAGTCTCATTTGGAGCTATTAACCCATCTCCAGCTCCATTCTCCCCATAAGCAAGGGAAGGTGGAATTATGATCGTTCTTCTGCCTCCTACATTCATACCAATCATTCCCTGATCAAGACCTTCTATAACATTTCCTGCGCCGGAAATAAAACCAATGAACTCTGATCGGCCACGATCCCATGATGAGTCAAATTGTTCTCCAGATGATTGCGCCACACCAACATAGTGGATGTAGACAACAGAACCTGTCGTAACGGTACTTCCTTCACCAAGAACAATTTCTTCAAAGACTAAGCTATCTGGGCTTAAATCTAGTGCCTCTACAGTTGGCTTAGTAAGACTTTTCGGAACAGCTGCGAGAAGATCAACTGTGAATACTAACGTTTCATTTGGGCCAATAGATCCCGAACCTGACCCGGCTTCCCCATAGGCTAACTCAGGTGGAATAGTCAGCGTTCTACGTCCCCCGACCGCCATTCCTACAATTCCTTCATCCCACCCTTTTATAACTCTTCCTGCACCGAGTTCAAATGGGAATGGTTGTCCACGATCCCACGATGCATCAAATTGCAAACCATTTGAATACGAGACACCAACATAATCCATTATTAAAAAATCGCCTGATGAAACTAGAGGTCCTTGACCTACGACGACGTCATCAATTTGAAGAGTCAACGGTGGAGATGAATCAGGAATGACCACAAGAGGTTTCGTTTGGGTGTTGAAATTATCTACTTCCCCTGCTGGCGTTGGAGTTGGAGCTGCAGTTGGTGCTGCTTGTTCGGTAGGTTCCACTTCTGGCGTATCCTGTTTTTCGCTAGCTTCTTCAGCACCTCCCCCACACGATGCTAGAAGCAAGAAAAAAAATACAGCAACTGCCATTCTCTTGCATGATTTATTAAAGGCCACGTGTTTCCCCTTATTATTCTTCGAACCCCATTGATGGTAGTAGCGAATCACGAAGATGCAGACCTAGAAGTTTGCCGGTAGGTTAAAATCTGATTCAGGAGGAACATGCATACCTCATCATTAGTGTTAATGGCAGCAGGGCTAGGCAGCAGGTTCGGCGGCGTGAAACAACTCGCAGAAATAGGTCCTAATGGCGAAAGCCTCCTTGATTACATAATTCAGGACGCTCACTCTGCAGGGATTGAACATGTGGTTGTGATTATTCGAAGTGAAATCGCCGAGGAAATGAAGGCACACCTTTCGCAAATTCACAATAATAAGGTAAAAATTAATTTCGCCTTTCAAGACCTTTCAGGGCCTAAAAGAGCAAAACCGTGGGGAACCACGCACGCTGTCTTGTCAGCGGCTGAATACATATCAAATCCATTCATCCTGGCAAACGCTGATGACTATTATGGCGTTTCCTCTATCGCCAATGCCGCTAAGCAACTATCTACGACTGGACCACTCTCTGGTGCACTCATTTCATTTGAATTGGCGAACACGTTATCCGAAACTGGTTCAGTTACTCGAGGGATATGCACAACAGAAACCGGGCAGCTAATCCATATCGAAGAAACGGAAGGTTTAATTCTTATTGATGAGATCGGAGAAATACAGGATAAAGACGGCAGAGTGTTTAAGCCGACAACACCAGTTTCAATGAACTTATGGTGCTTCCATTCTTCAATCATGGATTTACTCGAGTCTCAATGGAAAGATTTTCTTACTGGCCACCTCGAATCCGAGTCAGCAGAATGCCTTCTCCCTTCATGCATTGCAGAAATAATGAGGGCAGAAGGTTATCAAGTGCATGTAGCCCCAAGCTCAGAAGCCTGGACTGGAATTACCAACCCAGAAGATCTTGAAAAAGTTCGGGAAAACATTAAAATTTTCCGACGATGATGCCTATATAGAGAATCCCACGATTGTTCCGACCCCATCTTCAGGTTCATCAACAAATACTTCCCCGCCATGTGCCTTGATAATCTCTTGAACAATAGACAAGCCCAGCCCTGAACCAGGTAAATCCCGTGCCTCAACTGACCGGAAAAACCTGTCGAAAAGACGAGGCCCATATTTATCATCTATTCCTATCCCAAAATCGCGAACCGATACTCTTCCATCAACCACTGAAACAATTACCTTTGAATTTTCAGGACTAAATTTTATTGCATTGTCAATAAGGTTTGAGATCGCCCTATCAATGCCTGAACCCTGCACATACCTCATTGACTTCCCGGAGGAAACAAGTTGAATGTTTCTCCCAGATCGTCTCTGGAACTTCTCGACAACATCCAGAGCAATTTCAGATAAGTCAATCTCAGCAAACTCTTCCTCTTCACGTGATTTAGCCGTCGCCAGTTCAACAATTTCCCCCACGAGAAGACTTAATTCCTCAATCTCACTTTGCAAATCATTAATAATTGATGCTCGTTCATCTGCAGTTATCGTTTTTGTTCTTGAAAGAACCTCTATATTCGTTCGAAGGCTTGTTAATGGTGTTCTTAGTTCATGGCTAGCATCAGCGACCAACCTACGTTGTTGTTCACGGGATTTAGAAAGAGCTTGCAACATGACATTAAAACTGTTCGCCAACGCTCTGACTTCTAGGTCTCCGTCATCAAGATCAATATAGGCCTGCAGATCTTGTGTTTTCGCAACATGTTTAGCTGCTTTGGAAAGTCTGGTGATTGGTTTCGTGAGACGAGAAGCTAAACCCCATCCCAGAAGAATGCCTGCTGTTATCGCACCTAAACCAAGGAGAAGAAAACTTCTGACCATTCCAGACACAGCGGCGCGAACTTCGGACAAATCCCGTGCAACTTGCACTATCCCTCCATCTGGCAGCTGGCTGGAAATCATTCGATAGTCGTCCCCGTTGATTTCAACAGTCCGTATCTTTACGACTCGACTGCGCAGCGAACCATCTTTGCTTCCAGCAGCCAAACTGATATCTGAATCATTGACCGGCAATTTAAAGGGATAACCAATGACTATCTCCCCTTTTGCACTGACTACTTGAGAAACAGAATCTGGTTCAGATAAGAGATCCGTTACGTTACGTAGCCTAATTAAGTTCTGTTCCGCTTTGGTGCGTGCTTCTGGCCCCACACCAATATTGGCAACTCGCGTTTCTAGGAAATTATCAACGCCACTCACTAGGTTGTTTTCAGCCGAACGGACAGCCACAAATCCAGAAACTGTAACGATAAGGGTTATAAGAATTGTGAAAGCTAGCGTTAGTTGTGCTCGTAAACTCATTTTTGCCTCATGCAGTAGCCAACACCACGCACTGTATGGATTAACTTCTGAGAAGGTTCATTATCTACTTTGCGTCTGAGATACCCAACATACACGTCTAGGGATTTGGAATTCGTTTCGAAGTTGTAATCCCAGATCTCGTCATAGATCATTTCGCGCGTTAATACAATATTTTCGTTTCGCATTAATAGTTCCAAAAGGTCAAATTCAGTTTTTGTTAACTCAAGTTCGCGTCCGGCTCTTGTAACTCTTCTCGTCTGTAGATCAAGAGTAAGATCACCAATAACGTAATTTTTTAAATCTGAATCTACTTCTACTCTGCGAAGTAAAGCTCGTATTCGGGCAAGCAGCTCATCTAAAGCAAAAGGTTTTACTAAGTAATCGTCAGCTCCCGCATCTAGCCCAGAGACCCTGTCAGAGATTTCATGTTTAGCTGTTAATACCAGAACTGGGGTTTTATCGCCTTGGCGACGTATCTGCCTACAGACTGATAACCCATCAAGTACTGGCATCATGACGTCAAGTAGGTAGAGGTCGGGCTGCTTTGTAGCAGCTAGCTCTAAAGCCTTTTGGCCGTTTACTGCCGTTGTGACTTCATATCCTTCAAGACGAAGTGCCCGTTCCAACGATTCACGGACAGCGGTATCATCTTCAGCAATAAGGATGTGTTTGGGTGGTTCCATATTCACCTAATAATTCTGCGCCGAAAAATTGTTTAAAGCCACTCTTTCCAAATGTTCTTACCTAATTCTTATAGAAGCGTTCTCTCTGTTCAACTAGCGAAACCGAACCTCTTCGGGATATGGGAAAAATTCAGGAGATTCAATATCCTCATGTTGTTTCTGCATTTCTATCCATGCTTCAGGGTCACATAGGTCCCCATGGATTTCATCAAATTCTTCTCGGACTACTTCGGGAAATCTAAAAAATTTTTTAAATTCTTCAGGGAATACATCGTTTGGCCCAACTGCAAACCATGGTTGGGAAGACATTTCATCTTCAAAAGACCGTGCTTCGGGGATTGACCGGAACGTAACTTCTTGCAGCAGTGTTAATTCATCGTAATCATAGAAGACAACGCTCCCATGCCGAGTAACGCCAAAATTCTTCGTAAATAAATCTCCAGGGAAAATATTTGCTGCACATAAGTCCTTGATCGCGTGACCATAGTCAAGGGTCGCTGCTCTAATTAGATCATCTGGCATTTCATGTAAATACAAGTCAAGCGGGTAGACGCGTCGCTCTGTATAAAGATGATGAATGATCACATCAGTATCTGTGATTGTGATTGACCGAGAAGCTTCAAGAGCTAATTCTTCTAGGAGTTCTTCGCTGAAGCGCTCACGTGGGAAAGCTAAATCTTCAAAGACTTGTGCGTCAACCATTCTTCCAACTCGATCGTGAGCGAAGACCATTTTGTACTTATCCATCACTTGGGATCTTGAGATCTTCTTTGATGGTGGAAACGTATCTTTAATGACTTTGAAGACAACGCCGAAGGAAGGAAGAGTGAAAACTGTCATAACCATGCCAGGAATTCCACGCGCATTCTCGAATCGATCCGTTGAGTTTGTAAGGTGGCGATAGATAGCTCGGAAAAGGCTTGTTTTTCCATGAGCGCTATATCCGATAGCGGTATAGAGTTCTGCGACAGGTTTTAGAGGGATAAGAGACTTTACAAAGGCTACGATTGCTCCGGGTTCTTGAGTGTCAACATGAAAATAAGAACGTGTGAAGCCAAAAATTCGGCTGGTGAGATTCTCTGTGAGGAGAACAGCGTCACATATCACTCCTTGTTCAACTGAACGTAAAGGAATTATCAGAGGGGAAACACGAGTCAAATGGCGAATGCGGCCAACGAGATAGGCGCCTCGATTTCGATAGAAAATGGGTCGAAGGATATCTATTTCAACTGGCATCGTAGACTCCCAAGTTTCGGCAAGGTGTTTCTCTATCGCTGTTGCAATATTTTGTGAGTCTTTTTCAATATCTACCCAATTAGTTCCTAAGTTGAAAGCGGTTAATACCGCTTCAATCAATTTATTTGTTGTTGTTCTGAGCCGAAAGGTAAGTACCTCTCCTTGGCCGGGGTCAACTATTGGTAGAGCTATTCCCCCAAACCATCTGAATTCAAGGTCATCGTCAAAGCCGACCATTGTAAACAAGCGTCTTGTGACCGAATTGAAGAAAGTTTCTGCCAATTCAGAATCTGACCTCCAAGCGATGGCCTGTGCGAACAGATGGCGTGCAGCTACCCATATTTGCCTCTTCTCGTCTTCAGATTTGCCCTTAAGTGAAATAGAAATCTTTTCAACGCAACTATTGACGCTTTGTCTATGCAGTAACAGACGGATTTGCGAGTTGATTTGGTGTTGGGAGAATTCCTGCAGCGCGAAATTCTCTTTAGCTCTTCGCGTTACTTCTGAAAATTCAGAACGATATGTATCGAATGATTCAGCAACACATACACCTATTTCTTGTGCTTTATCGATATCCATCTTGCCAGTGACTAAAAGTTCTTCTCGATTAAGTTCTTGTAAAGAAATTCCATCTTTAGAGTTCTGACTTCTAGCTCTTCTCCTAAGCCAACTTGGAGACAAAGCAGATGGGATATCAATCCCGTGTTGTTTCAACAATTCACTATCAGTAAGTATGTCAATTGTTTGGCCGGTTGCTACCACTTCACCCCGGTCAAGAAGAACCACTTTTTGGCAGGTTTCTATCGCTACCGTGATATCTGCAGTGAACACCAGAAGGGCTTCTTCACGGTCCGCAAGTGCATCCACGAGAGAATCCGCAGCTCGAGTGTCGAGCATCGCTGAAGGAGCATCAAGCAATAGAACAGGTGGCTTATTCTCTAATTGTGCCGCTAAAGACACTCTATAAAGTTCACCTCCGCTCAATCTCCCTATCCGGCGGTTCAAGATCTCATCGTCAAGATTGACATTTGCAATTGTTTTCTTTGGGTCCCCTCCGCAAATCGCTTGAAGGACTGAGGCAACGGTCTCATCGTTATTAAATCTTCGCAAGTCCGTCGCCGTCCCTATATCTTCAGGGCGATTACAGGTTCCGGAAATTTCGCCACTAGTTGGCATCAAACGACCAGAGATGATCTTCGCTAGCGTGCTTTTCCCGCTTCCGTTACCACCCACAATCGCGATCCGGTCACCGTTATTTACCGACAGGTTAATATTTCGCAGGCCCATGCCATCATCATGGCTGAAGTTGACATCTTTAAGGGAAAGTAAGGAATCATCCACATGTAGATACTGCCCGAATTTCTTACAATTATTTGGTTCCTAACCGTTTTTTATTTGCATTTGTTTCATTAATATGAAAACCGAAGCAAGATTATGGCTTTGACTTGCGTATTTCTTCGCAGGCAACAAGACTAAGTCCAAATGATTTATCCAGTGAATCTGGAATAGGAAAGGGTCTTTGCATGCAGAAGTCCAAATTTATGAAATTAATGGTTGTTTTGATGACCTTAGCTATGTTCGCCACAGCCTGCGGTGGAGGCGGAGATGACAGTTCATCATCCTCTGATTCTTCTTCCGCGTCTGAATCTAGTGATTCTTCATCAGATAGCAGCAGCTCGAGTGAAGCAGCTGAAGAAGAGGAAGAAAGCAGTAGCTCCTCTAGCGAAGCAGCTGAAGAAACTGAAGAGGTCGAAGAAGAAGCTGCAGAAGAGGAAGCTCCTATTGTGGAGGTTCAGGAAGAAAGCGTTCTTGAGCCTGTCTTTGGCGGAACCCTTCGATGGGGTTTAGAAGCCGAAGTTGATGGGATCAACCCAACAGCATCTGCGCTTTCAGCACCTGGACTAACAATGATGAACGCTGTATTTGATACTCTTGCAGCATTTGACACAGATGGGAACTGGGTACCTCACCTCGCAGAATCATTCAGCCCTAGTGCTGACTGCAAGAACTGGACTGTAAAACTTCGAGAAGGAGTGAATTTCCATGACGGAACCCCTCTTAACTCTGAAGCCGTATCTGTGAACTTCCTAACACAGTTCTCAGACCCTCTTGTCGGCCTAGCCGTGCGACCGTACTATGTAAGCGCTGAAGAAGCGTTGACTATCGTTGATGACCTCACTCTAACTTTCAATCTTCTTGATGCGAACTGCAACTTCCCAAGCGCCTTAACTGGCCAGCTAGGAGCAACAGCTTCCCCTACATGGCTTGCTGCAGCACTTGAAGACCCAACACTTGATCAACAACCTGTTGGTACAGGACCTTTCCAATATAGTTCCCGAACAGAGGATTCAGTCACAACGTTTGTAAGAAATGAAAGCTATTGGGGAGGCGATGTTTACCTTGATGCTATTGAATTCTATCCAGTTACTGATTCAGCTGTAAGGACGCAGCTTCTGCTTGAGGGCGAACTTGATGCTCTAGCAACAACCGACGTTGAGTCCATCTCAACGCTAGCTGAAGATGAATCTATCACCCAAGTCTTAGATGACACGGGAGATGAATCCTTCCTCGTGTTGAATTCACAAAAAGCTCCGTTTGATGACATACGAGCCCGTCAAGCGATTACTCACGCTACTCCTCGCGATAATTACAACACGCTTATCAATCTTGACGTAACGAGAAAAGCTGACCAGATGTTTACTCCGGAAAGCCCTTATTTCAACTCAGATATTGTGCAGCTCTCAGATCGACCTGATCTTGCAGGACCACTTGTTGATGCGTATTGTCAAGATAATGCTGGCAGTTGCTCCAATGGGAAGATTGATATCGAATACCAGTATTCCGGTCCATCTATTGTGGGTGAACGAGTTGCTGACCTTCTCGTAGAAGGATGGTCAGATTTCTTCAATGTAACTGTTGAAGTGCTTCCTCAGGACGCTCATATTCAACAAGCAGCATTAGGTCTTTATAATTCAATGGGTTGGAGACAATTTGGGGCTGTAAACCCAGGTGATGACCGTGTATGGCTTCTCTGCCGAGCAATTGGAGGAATTTCTCTAAACTGGCCTCGTTATTGTGACGAGTCACGTGATGCCATAATCCTTGAAGCCGATGCAGCTAAAACTGTTGCTGAAAAAGCACCTCTTTATCAGGAACTGTCAGAGAAAGTTAATGAAGCTTATACATACGTCTTCTACAACCACACGTTGTGGACTCTTGCTCTCAGAGATGGAGTTGAAAATCTCTGCGGAGTAAAGACAGCCGAAGGTATCGACCTGCGGTGCCAGGTAAATGGAAGAACGTTCTTCCAATCGACATTTATTGTTGAATAACAGATAATTTTAGCGAGTACACAAAATTAAGAAATCCTAAGCGGCCCTGATGAAAAATCAGGGCCGCTTAGGGTCTCGTATCTCTAATGCGATAGAGTAACAAAGCGTATTTAACTTTTAGAACTACGCATAATTAAGAATTGGGGATTTATCAGTGCCGAGAGCTCTAAGACGTTTAGCAGCCCTAATTGGTCTTCTTACCATAGTTTCGATGATCACATTTGGAGCTATGAACCTTCTCGGCGATCCACTTTTCAATATCCTTGGACCAGTTGCAGCCGACGTCGACAACCCTGAAAGCCTCCAAGCTATTGAAGAAGCAAAAGCTCAATACTACTTGGATAAATCCCTTCCGGAACGCTGGTCTCGATGGGCATGGGATTTCGTTCAAGGAGATTTCGGAGTTCAGTTCAGTTCTTCGGGACAACCACCCGTAAGTAATCTTATTAAGGAACGTTTACCAAGAACACTACAGCTAATGGCGATAGCACAACTCATAGCTGTCGGATTGGCAATCCCCTGGTCTGTTTTAGCGGCTTCAAGAGCAAACAGACGTACTGATAAAGTATCTACTGTCACGGCATTCGCATTTGTCTCAATCCCCAGCTTTGCGATGGCCGTTATCCTTTTCTACTTTTTTTCAATTCGGTTAGATTGGCTTCCTGATACGTATAACGCAACTGATCCGTTTTGGGGCTTCACTCACGATCATCGCTTAATACAACTTATACTGCCCGGATTCACACTTGCTCTGGGCGCTGCGGCAGGGTACCAACGGCTGCTCCGCACCGATTTAATAACTACCCTGCAAGAAGATTTTATTCTGATGGCACGATCCAAAGGAGTATCAAAACGTCGAGTCCTCTACTCGCACGCACTACGACCATCACTATTTTCGTTAATAACTCTGCTCGCTATCAACATTGGTTACATGATCGGGGGCTCTCTTGTAGTTGAACAATACTTCCGCATACCCGGTATCGGAAGTGCAGTTGTTGAAGCAACCCTTAGAGAGGATTTCCCTGTCGTCCTAGCCATAGTCATGCTTGTCTCAGCTGGTTTCATGGTGTTCAATTATCTCGCCGACTACCTTTATACGATTATTGATCCACGCGTAAGAACCGAAAAATCTGGACAGAGACGCAAAATCACGAGCATGGGTATGTAGTTAACATGAATGACGAAAACAACCTACCAATTGAATCCTCTAACCACGACGAGATCCCTCTAGCCAACCAAAGTCTTGAGGTTTCAGAATACGCAGATAAAAAGAAGTTGGGAATTGGATTTTGGCTAGCAACTTTTTGGCTTGTACTGATCACATTTCTAGCTGTTTTTGCTCCTGTGCTTCCCTTCAAAGATGATAAACAGAATTACATAGTCTTTGAACAAAAAGAAAATCCAATTACAGGAAAACTGCAAGATCGACCAGTGCAGCCACCCTACTCGCCAAGTAGCGACCACTGGCTTGGAACTGATCAAGATGCGAGAGACCTTTTAAGCCGTTCAATTAACGGAGCAAGAATTTCCTTAGCAGTGGGAGCTCTAACAGCAATCTTTGGCGTAATCATAGGAGGTGCCTTAGGGATGATCGCTGGCTACTTCAAAGGGATTCTAGATAAAATCATCTCTGCAATATTCATAGTGAGTTTGAGCTTTCCCGGACTTATTTTGGCAATTCTCATTGTCGCGCTCATGGATAGATCCCTTACAACTATTTCTATAACACTAGGAATTCTTGGTGTCGCTCCAATTGGTCGTCTTGCCCGTGCTCAAACTTTAAGTTTCTCCGAAAGAGAATTCGTTCTCGCAGCTGAAACGCTTGGGGCGAAAAAGTCAAGAATCCTTGTGAAAGAACTGCTCCCTAATGTACTGATACCTATGAGTACGCTCGCAATGCTAGTCATAGCAATAGCTATCGTTGCTGAAGGAACTTTAGCTTTTCTGGGGCTCTCCGTTCAGGGAAGTGCAACATGGGGGAAATTAATTCTTACCGGATCTGGGTTGCAAGTTCTAGAGAAAGCTCCTTGGGTCGCTTTCGTCCCCATGGGTTTCCTGTTCTTAACTGTTGCATCTTTCAACTATATGAGTGACAGGCTCCGCGATTATTTTGATGTGAGGGAAATCTTTGTTACACGAGACTGAAACCACTAAAGAACTCTTAAAACTTGACGACTACCACGTCGGATTCCGAACCGACCGAGGTCTAGCCAAAGCTGTAGATGGGGTCTCGCTCGCTCTAAAAAGTGGCACCACATTAGCTATCGTTGGGGAATCAGGGTCTGGAAAAACAGTACTAAACCGAGGGATCATGGGTTTACTTGGGTCAAATATAATTGAAAAAGGGTCAGTAAAATTTCAAAACGAAGAACTTGTAAACACAGACCGACAAAAGTTCTGGGGAAAGAAAATGGCGATGATTTTTCAAGACCCCATGACCTCACTAAACCCAGTAATGAAAGTCGGAAAACAGGTTTCTGAACCATTGAGACTGCATCAGGGGATGACGAGAAAAGAAGCGCGAAAACGCACAGTGGAACTTTTCACCCTGGTTGGAATCCCCGAACCAGATAAACGTTTTGATGAATACCCCCATCAACTTTCCGGAGGAATGCGGCAAAGAGTGATGATTTCAATCGCCTTAGCGATAGAACCTGACCTTTTGATCGCTGATGAACCAACCACCTCTCTTGACGTCACTGTCCAAAAATACATTCTCGACCTTCTCGTCGAAATCCAAACACAGTCAGAAATGGCAATGATTATCATCACTCACGACCTTGGCGTCGCTAGAGGAAGAGCAGACGAAATAATGGTCATGTACGGCGGACGCGTCATGGAACATGCGCCGGCAGAAACCTTATTCCTTGAAATGGCACACCCTTACACCTCAGCATTGCTCTCTTCAATCCCAAAAATAAATGACCCGAAACACACTCGACTAACTCCTATTGAAGGATTCCCTCCAGATATTGTTGACGGACCTTCTGGGTGCAAATTCGCTCCCCGTTGTAAGTATGCACAAGAAACTTGTTTGGAGACCCACCCAGAAACAACTACTAAAGGCGCTCATTCTTATGCCTGTTATTACCCTGTAGGAAGCGATGCTGGTAAAGAGGCTTTAGAAAGAAACACCAAACGCGGGCAAACTGCGGCGGGACTAAAAATCAGAAGCAAAGAAGAGGTTATCTGATGGCAGGTTCAGGGAATAATCATCTCCGAGACGGTTTGGACAACATTCTCCTACGTATTGAAAACCTCGTTGTAGAATTCCCATCTGGGCGTAAACAGAAAGTTCACGCTGTCTCTGACGTTAGTTTTGACATTCTTGAAGGCGAAACTCTCGGAATCGTTGGCGAATCAGGATGTGGGAAATCAACCACTGCCAAAGCTGTGATTCAACTTCCAAAACCGACAGCTGGAAATGTCTTTTATGAAGGTACCGATCTTACCTCTCTAGACAAAGAAGGTATGAGACAGAAACGCCCTTCGATCCAAATGATTTACCAAGACCCCATCAGTTCACTCAACCCAAGAAGGACAGTCTTTAACATCGTAAACGAGGGCACTCGGGTTTGGGCTACTGAACATGGAGCAGCCCAAGAAAAGAAAGTTGGGGAAATAATTGAGGCGGTTGGACTGGATCCTGATGAAGCCAGGAAAAGGCGCCCTCATGAGTACTCGGGCGGGCAATGCCAAAGAATCTCAGTAGCTCGAGCACTGGTACTTGATCCACAAGTGATTATCTGCGATGAACCTGTTTCCTCTCTAGATGTTTCTGTGCAAGCACGAATTCTAAACATGCTTCAGGATATGAAAGCAGAGTACAAACTTACGCTTCTCTTTATCAGCCACGACCTTTCCGTTGTCAAAAACGTAAGTGACAGAGTTGCGGTAATGTACCTTGGAAAAATCTGTGAAATTGGAGATGGAGATCTAATCTACGAACAACCTTCCCATCCATATACGCGTCTGCTTCTTGCAGCTATACCTGATCCAGAAAATAAACATCAAGCTATCAGTGACGTCTTAGAGGGAGAACTTCCCTCGCCTTTAGATCCTCCCAGTGGTTGTCGTTTCCGGACGAGGTGTCCACGCGCTACTCAAAAGTGTGCTGAAGAGGAACCAGAATTTCAACAATTAGAAGGCAAAGACCATTGGGTTGCCTGCCACTTCCCTCACATTGATAGCAATGAAAAACTTGCATCGCCAGATGAGATTCCGTGGCCTCCAACGGAATAAGTTAAAGTAATTTAGCTAACTGGGAAATAGTTTCTTTTTGTGATTCCTGAGGACCGTACACTGCCGCGACAACCTGTGTAGCTCCAGCTTCAACATACTTCTCTAACCCCTCAGCTACTTCTTCAAAGCTTCCGCTTAACGCTATATCCCATGAGTTCTCAAGGCCTTCTCTATCAAGCATTGCCCTATAGGAGGGAAGATCTCCATAAAAGCCAAAATCTCTTCTCGCAGATTCTTCAGCACTTTCTTTATCTGAAGTAATACAAACAGGAACAGCAGTAATAACTTGTGGAGGCGGCCTTTCAGCTACCTCTGCGGCTTCATTAATGACTGGGGAAACGTGAGTACGGATTGTTTCTGGACCAGTCATCCATGTCGAAGTTCCATCAGCAGTTTTACCAACTAACTTAAGCATTTGTGGCCCTAATGCAGCTACAAGAACTGGAGGAGGATCTGCTGGCACATCTATACCTCCTCGACTCGTAAGATGCTTACCGCCATGAGAAATCACCCCATCATGAAGAAGTGCCATAAGTATCGTCAGATAGTCATTCATATGCCCAACGGGTCCGTCAAATGAAATACCCCACATTCCTTCTACAACTGGCTTATGAGAAAGACCTACCCCTAGATCCAAACGCCCCCCTGAAACCTGGTTAACTGTCAACGCTTGTTGTGCAAGCATCATTGGGTGCCGAGGGTACGTGGGAACTACCGATGTTCCTAAACGAATTCTGTCAACAGAGTCAGCTATCACAGCGAGGGCAGTCAATGCATCCAAATTAAAAACCTGTGGGGTCCAAAAAGTTCCATACCCAAGTGTGTTTGCAGTTTCTACTTGCTCTTTGAGTTCTGTAACAGTTTTCGCTGAACCGAAAATTCCTAATTCCATCTTGTCACCCTCCTAAGGTCGTTTTCTCACTACTCGTGTACAACAAACATATAGATTTATTCCGTTTATGCCCCTCCAGCTCATAAGGAATCTTCTAATTTGAGCTTGTCTCGCAGTTCACGTTTAAGAAATTTTCCGCTCGCATTTCGAGGAAGTGGGCTTTCTGTAAACCAGACATATCTAGGGATCTTGTGTTTCGCTATGCGGTTATCTAGAAATGATCTGAGTTCGCCCGCCGTTAACGCCTCTTCATTCTTTAAGTAAACAGCAGCTCCTACTTCTTCTCCTAAACGGTCATCAGGAACACCGAAAACAGAAACTTCGCTAACTGAACTATGTTCAAAAATTACAGTTTCGACCTCCGCGCAATACACATTCTCCCCCCCTCGAAGAACCATGTCTTTCTTACGATCAACAATATAAATAAAGCCCTCTTCGTCAATTCTCGCTATGTCGCCTGTATGTAACCAACCATTGGTAATTGTTTCAGATGTTTCTTTAGGGCGATTCAAATATCCTCTTATCACTTGGGCGCCACGAACCCATAACTCGCCTAACTCTCCATTAGCAACAGGGTTTCCTTCATCATCGAAACATTGTGCTTCGAAACAAGGCATAGCTGGCCCCGCGCTTTCAGGCTTATCTAAGAAAAAATCTGCCGCAATAGCAGTGATTATGCCACTCGTCTCAGTCATTCCATAACCGGTACTCGGCCGTGCAGAAGCAACTGTATTCTCTATCTTTTCGACAAGGTCTGGTTGGAGTTGCGCCCCACCACCACCAACTGATTTCAATGATGACGTATCTGTTGATGAGAAATTCGGATGAGAAATCAATTCTCTTGACATCACTGGCACACCGCTCAATGCAGTAACCCCTTCGGCCTCAATAAGCATTAATGCTTCGCCAGGGTCCCATTTATACATGTGAACAAGTTTTCCACCAGCCATCGTCATTGAATGAGCAACACAATTATTGGCCGTGACGTGAAACAAAGGAGTTATGACAAGCGCTGCTGCTTGTTCAGATATTTTTTTACGAGGTTTATTCTCATCGTTTCTATTAACCAACGATGTAGCTTTCGCTTGAACAATGTTTGCGAAAGCGAGACTCATTGCGTTAGCTACGCAACCACGATGAGTTAACCGTGCCCCTTTCGGTCTTCCCGTAGTTCCAGACGTATAGAAAATGCACGCATCAGAGTCAGGAAGCACTTCAACTTCTGGAAGCTCAGTTTGCCCAGATACGAGCGTTTCCCAATGAGTGACTCGAGAATCATTGCTTTGGGACCGTACTGCAATGACATGCAGTGATTCGACTACCTCTGGAAGCAGACGCAGTTGATCTAGGCGTTCTTCATCTACGATGATCATCTTTGGTGTTGCATCTTCAATCGCGTATTCCAATTCGGGTGTTGCCCACCATGCATTCATTCCAACACACGTCACTCCGATACTGACACATGCCCAATAAGCAACCATCCATTCTGGATAGTTGCGCATTGCAATCGCTACCCTGTCGCCAGATACAACCCCATGCTTTAGAAACCAATTTGCTACATTTGCGACCTGCTGGTGAGCATCAAAATACGTTAAGCGCTCGTTTTCATACACTAGGTAATCGCGTTCGCCGAAACGAAGACTTCCAAGCCAAAATTCGCGCAAAGAAGGAACTTGATTTTTATAAGAAAGGATAGAATTCCCCTCAACGATTACTTCTTCTAGCTCAAATTGGGCATCACTGGCGGTGAGTTCCTCCCATGCCTGCCTTAACTCTTGATACACACTTTCCCCACACGTCGTTGTCCAAATCTAGGCTAGGTGAGATTTCAATTAGCTCACAACTGTAAGGAAGGTATCTTTGAATATGTTGACAGGAAGAGTTTAGGTTGCCTTTCCGTCTAGAATAAATTCGATTAGATCTACAAGGAGTTTCAGTGGGAACAGAAGAAAGTTTGAATGGTAATCCACAAGAGGCGTGGCAATTAGAGTACGACAAGGCCAAATTGAGAGACATCCCATTTGAAACAATGTCTGGGGTACCTGTTGACCCCGTTTATGGCGATGACCTTTTCCCCGGCCAATACCCCTACACCAGAGGGATATACCCTTCTATGTACCGCTCAAGGTTGTGGACTATGCGGATGTTCGCTGGATTTGGAACTGCTGAAGACACAAACCTCCGATTTAAAGAATTGTTAAGAAATGGAGGGACTGGGCTATCAACTGCTTTTGATATGCCCACACTTATGGGTCGAGATTCTGACAGTGAATGGTCACTTGGAGAAGTTGGAAGAGCCGGCGTAGCCATTGACACGCTCTCAGACATGGAAGATCTTTTCGCAGATATCGATCTTTCCAAAGT
>Ga0315327_10000369_pt1 | contig 21758 bp, 19 predicted proteins | sample M110032315metaG_FD_203460 | JGI IMG/M metagenome (GOLD analysis project Ga0315327, IMG submission 203460) | Ammonia-oxidizing marine archaeal communities from Monterey Bay, California, United States - M1 100m 32315 | ecosystem: Environmental > Aquatic > Marine > Coastal | place: USA: California... | reverse complement strand
GCACTGGATAAGATCCCCCGTGGGGCAGACACATACCACGAACCAGGGGATCCCGCCATTCTAGCCAAAGCACCCAGCAGAGCCCCAGAGGGAACTTCCGGATCCCACCACTTCGAGGACAGCCGCGGTGAATCCATGTTCTACCTCGCCGGTGGTGGCGAGGGTAGGGGGAAGATGCCATACAGGGTCTCAATCCGTTCTCCCATGTTCATCACCATTCCTTACGCATCCAAGTGCATGGTGGGTTACAAGGTAGCCGATATTCCTGCGATTATGGGTTCCTTCGACCCATGCATAGGGGAGACGGACAGGTGATATGATGGCTACTGGCGACTGGTTGGACCTAAGGGGTTGGGTCGAGGGACTGGTTGGATGGTCAATGGACAACGTCCACGACAACCTCCCCTCGAAGGACCTCGATCTCACAGTCACTATTTCCCTCCCGAAGGGGATTTGGCCCGAAGACATCGTACTGGGCAGGGTTCTGAACCTACAAGGCGGATTCGGGCAGATGCAACCAGCCCTGGAAGGACTCTTCTCTGCCACGATGATTTGCACAGTAGTCTTCACGACGATGATGCTGACAATGCTCCCAATACCATACATCGAGAGGAAGTTCATCGGCCGACTGATGGACAGGCTCGGGGCCACGACCACACTCAGGAGCCTCTGGATTGGTGAGAGCGGCGTCACCGCGGGAGAATGGTGGAATCAACTCCCTTTCGGCATGGGCGCCCCAATAGGGTGGTTGAACAAGACCCTGAACTCGATATGGGGTAACGATCACCACCTGGAGGCAGTTTCTAGGGTAAACAATAGGGGCTACCACGGCTATTGGTTCCTCCTACCAGGATTCTTCCAGGCCTTCGCCGACTTCACCAAATTCGCAGGCAAGGAGCACATCGTTCCCAAGGAAGCCGACAGGCCGGTTTACGAGGTCGCACCCGTGATCATAATTTCCACGACCGTTCTCGTCTTCGCCTTCGTGCCGTTCGGCCCACACTTCTACGTCTCAAGCCCAGAACTCTCGGTAGTCTTCATGATGGCCATCTTCGGGGTGGCCCCCCTGGGTGTCTTCTTCGCCGGATGGTCCTCCAACAACAAGTACACCCTGATTGGAGGGATGAGGTCGGCTGCCCAGCTAACCGCCTATGAGATCCCCCTCCTCATAACAGTCCTCGGAGTTTGCGTGATCAGCGGCTCGTTCAACCTGATAGAGATCGTCGACTTCCAAGCCGAAGAGTCCAATGTGTGGAATCTGTTCATGCTCCCACTAGGCGCAGCCCTCTTCCTGATCACCATGATCGCCGAGGTGGAACGCATCCCCTTCGACATGCCAGAAGCCGAGGCGGAGCTCGTAGAGGGATGGTGGACCGAGTACGGGGGGATGCGATGGGGCCTCATGTTCGCGGCCGAGTACCAACGCTGCTACGCTGCCTGCCTGCTATTCGCACTCTTCTTCCTCGGTGGCTGGGAGGCTCCCTTCCAAGGCACAATGGAGTCACTCCCTATCGTAGGGGGCCCCCTCGAGTTCCTCCTATCCCTTATTCCCGGAATAGCCTGGGTCCTGATCAAGGCATGGGCCCTATTCGCAGTATTCGTCTGGATTAGGGCCTCACTGCACAGGGTTAGGACCGATCAGATCCTCGAGTTCGGATGGAAATGGCTACTCCCGCTGTCCATAGTCAACCTAGCCGTGGCTATGTTCCTCAGGGTCTGGGTCTGGGATGGCAGCTGGGGCATTGTGGCACCAGTAGTGATGATCCTGTCCGGAATAGTCGGGCTGGTGATACTCGTTGTCGACGAGGACAAGGAGGCCCTTGAGAGCATGAGGAGGCCATACAGCACATACGCAGTCACAAAGGCATACCCCGGGAGGCACCCCGACTCCAAACTAGAAGATCTCCAGAGGCAGTACACCTCCTATTCGGTGAAGGCGGCGTCCCCTGTTAGCTTGTCAGATACGGAGGCGGGCACATGAGCTACCACCCGCACGGCACCCCCAGCTTCCGGAACCTAGTGGTCAGGCCCATGTGGATCACCCTGAAGACCGCGCTGCGGACGGTCCCGTACCTCGGAAAGCTCAAGTTCCTCAAGAGCGGATATCACGCCCAACCAGCTGACATGCTAGACCCAGAGACATCCAGAAGAGTCGGTGACTCGCACCCTAGCTCCGAACAGAAGTTCTCCGCTGATAGGGAGACGAGCCAGCTCATGCCTTTCGTGGAAAGGCCGGTGACTGTGATGTACCCATACGAGAGACTGGATGACCTCGAGCCATGGCTTTTCGTACCTGGGAACTACAACGGGAGGATCGGGGTAATCTGGGAGACTTGCACTGCTTGCAAGCAGTGCGTCAGGGCATGCCCCAACGATTGCTTGCACATGACCTCGGAGGTTAGGGTGAACGTCCTGGATACGGCCGATGAGGGGGATGAGTGGCATGGATTCGGCAATGAGCTCGAGGTCGGAGGCCTTGCGGCCATCCCTAGGGATGACTTCCACGAGATCGAGGAGCAGCACGATCTGGTCAAGGACCACACATCGGCTCCCCAGCAGTACGAGTTCGGAGAGATTATCGACATCACAGGAGACGTAGCCACGGTAAACTGGATGGATGGCTCAGGCCACCATGACGTCGATCTGAGTTTGATCAAGCCAGCTGAGGAGGACATAGTATCGGGCAGGATCGACCTCGGGAGGTGCATGTTCTGCGGCCTTTGCATGGAGGCATGCCCGTTCGAGTCCTTCTTCATGACAAACGAGTACGACGGAATGTCCGGTTTCACAAGAGAAGACCTCTGGATGGATGCAGGCAGGACCAGAGTGCTGCCATCGGTCCACAAGGAGAGGGTGGACATGGAACTGGCCAAGCGAGCCAAGAAGGAGAAGTCAAAGCGGGAAAGGAAGGCAGCCAAGGCGGAGGCCTGAACGTGGTCGACTTCGAGGCGGTAATCTTCGTCATCGTCTCCGGTGCTGCCATAGTCGGAGCCCTGGGGTGCGTCTTCTCCTCGAGGGTGGCTCACTCCCTGCTCTGGCTGATGTTCACATTCTTCGCAGTCGCAGCGGCATTCCTGATGGCCAGCGCGGAGATGCTCGCCGCAATACAGATCCTGGTCTACCTCGGCTCGGTGATGCTAGTTGTCCAATTCGGCGTGATGCTGACCCGTCGCAGGATCCAGGACGTCGAGTCCCTCCCTACCCTGAACGCAATCTCGGCGGTTTCCGGCGTAGGTGTCTTCGCATTCATACTAGTCCTCCTGAGGGGGGTGATGGAACACTCGATGTGGGACACCGACTCATCCACTGCGCTCACCACGATCGGGTTCGCTGACGCGATCTTCAACGACTGGACGATGGCCACGGTGATCCTCGGATCGTTGCTGGCAATGGCAATGATAGGCGCGTCCTACCTAGTGAGGGACGAGAGGCTAGTCAACCTCCTCTGGGACATGGGGGCCGAGGAATGATCGACCCAAGCTGGATTGCAGCCCTAGGGGTCATCCTTTTCGGGATCGGCCTTCTTGGCACATTCTACCACAAGAACGCGATCGTTGTTCTAATGTGCATCGAGCTTATGCTTAACGCCGCCAACCTGAACTTCGTCGCAGCGGCCTCCCACTACGGTGATGTGGACGGCTGGGTCTTCACAGCCATTGCAATCTCCATTGCAGCCGCCGAAGTAGCGATCGGACTCGCAATACTACTCTCCCTGTACAGTACGCAGGGGACGATCTCGCTCGATGGAGCGAGGGAGCTCAGGAACTAGGTGATTTGATGGCTGGATCTAGCAATGAGTACAACCTCCTCCTGCCCCTCCTACCGGTGCTCTTGGTGGTTCCCGCGTTGTACGTATCCGGGATGGAATCGTACGATGCAGCCTTCCTCATCGTCCTAGCACCCTTCATAGCCTTCCCGACGATCCTCATCACCGGTCAGTTGTACAACGGAAACGAGACATGGAAGAACAAGATGAAGGAAGGGGGGATAATCGGCCTCGCAGCCTTGCTAGTCTCCCTCTCGGTCTCCGTGTGGATACTAATCGAGTACCTCGCAGAGGTCCACCACTTCTCGGGCCAACAGGTCACCTCTTGGTTCGAGTGGATCTCCTTCGAGGTCCTGCAGTCGGACTACACCATGAGCTCCAAGAGGGTCATCGGAGTGGGCGTCTGGATAGACCCAGTAACCCTGATGCTCCTTTTCGTCGCAACATTCCTCTGCTTCCTGATTTGCTGGTTCAGCCTCGGCTACATGAACACCGACCCGATCAACGAGGACCGCAACCATCGATTCTACGCCGAGTTCGTCCTCTTCGCCATGGGGATGTTCGGAATGGTGCTAGCTGACAACTTCCTGTGGTTGTTCATCTTCTGGGAGATCATGGGGCTCTGCTCGTACCTTCTTATCGGATTCTACTTCTGGAAGGAGAGCGCTGCATATGCCGCGAAGAAGGCATTCCTGACCACGAGGGTCGGTGACGTATTCCTGATGGTAGGGCTGCTGATCCTCTATGACATCTACGGATCACTCGAGTTCTCAGTGATCTTCGCTGACCCCTCCCTCCATGGTGCAGTGGACTCAGACAAACTGTTCTGGGCACTTCTGATGCTGTTCGTCGGGGCTGTGGGCAAGTCAGCCCAGTTCCCGCTCCACGTTTGGCTCCCCGATGCAATGGAGGGCCCGACTCCCGTTTCCGCGCTCATCCACGCAGCCACCATGGTCAACGCCGGACTGTACCTAGTCGCTCGCATGGTGCCATTCGTAGACGTAGGTCACCATGGCGTAGCAGGGTTGGGGGAACTCGGCCTGATCGTGGCCTACATCGGAGGGATCACCGCTTTCATGGCAGCTTCGATAGCATTCGTGCAGAATGACATCAAGAAGGTCCTAGCATACTCGACGATGAGCCAGCTCGCCTACATGTTCACAGGGCTCGGATCCGCCCTCTGGTTCTACAATCACGGCGAGCATCACGCTGCCACCTTCGTCTTCGGGGCCTCGATGTTCCACCTATTCAACCACGCCATGGCAAAGGGGATGCTTTTCATGGCCAGCGGATCGGTCATCCACGAGGTGCACCATGCCCATGACCACCTGCATGAGGAAGGGCACGATCACGATGACTTCGATCCGCAGGACATGCGGAACATGGGGGGTCTGGCATCCAAGATGCCCGTGACCTCGACTGCCATGATGATCGGCTCGATGTCCATCATCGGCATCCCCCTCGTCGGAGGGTTCTGGTCCAAGGAGGGAATCATCGCTGAGACATGGCTTGCCGCACTGGAGCACGAGCCCCTGATGATTGGGCCCGCAGTCCTGATCCTCCTCACTGCTGGCATGACCGGGTTCTACATGTCCAGGATGTGGTTCATGACCTTCGCAGGAGAGCCCAAGCACGATGTCGTCAATCACGTCCACGAGTCCACCCCATGGATCAAGGAGCCATTGGTGGTCCTGGCGGTAATCAGCTCCCTCGGGGGCTTCCTCCTCGCGCTCTTCGGAGTCATCGACTACCTCTCGGGCGAGTACGACCACCTTGCACTGCACAAGCCCGGCGTTCTCGAGGCGATAGCCTACGAGCTGGAACACGCCTTCCTGCCGGAGAACCCCAATCTGAGGATCATCGGCTGGACTACCATACTACTGTCCTTCATCATCGGCCCGATATTCGCCGCGAGAGTCCATGGAGGGAGCCTGGCCGAGGGCCATCGAGCCTCGCCCATGGTGGCATGGCTGACCTCACTCTCAGGAATGTTCGGCTCCCAGGACGCCACGGAGATGTCCCAGTCCAGCCTCTCGGAGGCTCTCCAGAACCGACTCTACTTCGACTACTACTACGAGCTAGCCCTCTCCAAGACCGTCCTACCCTTCGCTGCCCTCGCTGCCTGGTTCGACAAGACCGTCATCGACGGGATTGTCAAGAAGGTCGCGTCGAACTCAGTGCTCGGTTCTCTCGAGATCCGGAGGGTCACAACGGGACGGGCCAGTGACTACATCCTGATGATCGCCGTAGGGGCCCTCTCGATCTTCGCCTTGGCTTGGGGGGTGAGCGGCTGATACTCACCATACTATCCCTCTTGCCGATCGCGGTAGGGCTCGCTCTGATGGCACTGCCCCACATCCTGCCCGAGGAACTCTCCAAGCAGATTTCCAGGGTCACGAGGAACATTTGCATGGGCGTTGCATTGGCACTTCTGGCAATATCCACATGGGCAGCAGCGACATCCCTCGGCGATATCAACTGGATGAATATCAACTTCGGGGGGTACGAGCTCGAGAATACGCCGTTCGATATCATCCCGCAGATAGGTGTCTCGTGGCACGTAGGCGCCGACGCTCTCTCGCTTCCGATGATCTGGCTCACCGCCCTCGTTGTCCCCCTCTCGATGCTTGTCGAGTGGGATGCCAAGAAGGGACAATACTTCCACCCACTGCTCCTAGTGATGGAAGGAGCGATGATTGGGGTTTTCGTCTCTCTCGACCTTTTCGTCTTCTACGTTTTCTGGGAAATGACTCTGATACCCATGTTCTTCCTGATTCTGGTCTGGGGTGGTGAGGACAGGCGCTATGCGGCGATGAAGTTCTTCATCTACACCTTCACCGCCAGCGTCGTCATGCTAATCGGAATCCTGGTGATGTACTTCAACACGGGATCATCCATCTCGGAGAGGTCGTTCGACATGATAGCCATGCTCGATAGCGGCGGGCAGATGAGCGAGGGCCTGAGGCACCTCGTCTGGGTCCTCCTCCTAATCGGATTCGCGACCAAGATGCCCAGCGTACCCGTCCACACATGGCTCCCAGACGCTCACGTGCAGGCTCCCACCGCCGGCTCAATGATCCTGGCCGGGGTGATGCTCAAGATGGGCGCCTACGGATTCCTCAGGGTCGCCGTCACAGCCTTCCCAGAATCCACCGTCGTGTTCACACCCCTCCTGGTCGTCCTGGGGATGGCCAGCCTCGTATACGGCGCTTGGGTTTGCATGGGGCAGACCAACCTCAAGCGCATGGTCGCCTATTCATCGGTGTCCCACATGGGGCTGATATTCCTCGGTATCGCGACAATGCAACCCCTCGGTATCGCAGGTGCCCTGTTCATGATGTTCGCTCACGGCATCATCAGCCCCCTCCTGTTCGCCGTCGCTGGTGCGTTCAAGCACCATTACCACACCCTGGATATCGGGTCGATGCGGGGCATCGCCCACCACAGCCCATGGCTGGCAGGGCACATGATGCTCGGTTGGATGGCCAGCGTCGGGCTCCCCATGATGGCAGGCTTCGTAGCGGAGGTCGCAGTCATGATCGCCTTCTGGATGACCTTCGGGTGGCTGGTCCTCCTCCCAGCACTCACCCTCGTGATCACCGCCGTATACTACCTGACCTCGATGCAGAGGACCATCTTCGAGTCGAACGACCCCCATCAGGGGATCCTCCCAGACACGCTGCACCACGAGCCAAGGGACATCACGTGGCATGAGAACGCGGGCATGACCATACTTGGCGTGCTAACCGTCCTATTCGGGATACTTCCGTTCTTCTTCTGGGACATGATGTCATACTGGAGTACCGAGTTCATGGTCCAGCTTCTCTCCGAAGCAATGCAGTCAGAGGGAGTGAGGCCTTGACGTCAGAGCTGGAAGGGATGGACGCCCAGCTCCTTCTGCCGGAGCTAGTGCTAATCCTGGGCATCGCCGCCATAATTATCATCCCCAACCTCGGGGACGCGAAGTTCAGGATCCCGCTCACGAGCATCAGGGTTCCAGTGCTGATTGGCGGCACGAGGTTCCCAACGACCAGAGACCCACGGCTGCCCAACTGGATGGCGCTCGCGACGCTCTCTGCTGCCCTCGTCGCTTCCACGATGACCCTGCTGGACCCACCCTCATCAGGACAGGTGGGCAGTGCCCTGGAGGTCGACCAGTTCAGCTCCCTGCTCACGAACCTCTTCATCTGCGTCCTGATACTATGCGCGGCCTCTGCGACCCAGCGGCTCCCGTCAGACCCCAATGCACCAGCTCCCTCGGAGGGCGACGACGAGGAAACCGAGAGAAGCAAGACCTCCGCCCTCTACGACAACAGGAGGCAGGCAGACTTCCACATCCTGCTCCTCACCCTGGGCCTTGGCATGTCACTGATGGCCAAGTCCACCCACCTGTTCATGCTCTTCGTCTGCCTGGAGCTTGCCTCGCTCTCCTCGTACGTCTTAGTCGGATTCCACAAGGAGTCAAAGGAAGGCGGGGAAGCGGGGACGAAGTACTTCATCGTGGGCTCGGTCGCATCTGCGGTCGGAATCTACGGGATGTCGCTGCTGTACCTGTGGAACGGAGACCTCAGCGTAGATGCCCTCTCCCAGTCCTGGCAGTCCATGGAGACGCTAGACCCACTCGCAGCAGCTGGAGTTGGGATGATGCTTGTTGCGTTCGGATTCAAGGTCGGAGCCGCCCCATTCCACCTCGCGATTCCCGATGCCTACTCTGGAACGTCCTCGATGGTAGCAGGGGTGCTGGCAACCGCCTCAAAGGCGATGGGATTCGTCGCCCTGCTGAGGCTCCTAGTGACCATAGCCATGCCCGCATCGGGCTCAGCATTCTGGTTCGGGACGCTAGCCGTCATCTCCGTTATCACCATGACATGGGGTAACCTAGCAGCCCTTTCCAGCGAGAACCCAAAGCGGGTCTTCGCATACTCCAGCGTAGCCCATGCGGGATACATGCTCGCAGCGGTATCGGCAATCGGATCGGGGCTCGCAGACTCCGCTGCCAAGGAGATGATAGTAATGGCCGTACTCTTCCACCTGTGCGTCTTGGTCCTGTTCAAGATGGGCCCATTCATGGTGCTCTCCTCGATTGAGAGGGAGGGCTCCAGCCACCGGGTCTCCGGACTGAACGGACTAGCCAGCAGGGACCCTCTCCTCGCGGCATCAATGTTCGTGTTCATGCTCTCCCTAGCAGGGGTGCCACCATTCTCCGGGTTCCTATCCAAGCTGCTGATGATCAACGGGATCGTGACCGTCTCGGCCGGGACCGGTGGCGCATCGACCATCCTCTCATGGGCCATCAGCGTCGAACCGGTCTTCTGGCTGGCGGTAGCCGTGGTGCTCAACAGTGCCCTTTCCGTATTCTACTACCTCAGGATGGGCATGGTGATGTTCTTCGAGCCCAACGAGCGAGGGGATTCCCCCCCTTGCAGCCCAGTGGTCCGCGCACTAATCGTGTCGATGGCGCTACTCTCGCTGGCCTTCGGCGTCGGCCCTCCGAGCGAATGGCTGTTGGGCATCGCTCAGGACGCCGCGGCTGCGCTCCTGTCTTGATAGCAGGCTCAACTTCACATAGGGGCCCCATGACAGAGGCACGATGGCCCGTAGGGAGGAGTCGGTGGACACAGAGCTGCTAGCGCAGATGGAGTCCGGTGGCGATAGGATACGCGTACCCCTGCCCAAGCGAAAGGTGAACGAGATGTTCGCCATAGCAGACCAGATCCTAGGCGGACGGAGGGTCCGTTCTATCTGTGAGGACGGGGAGTCCCGCCTTGCAAGGATTCCCGGCAAGATGCGACGCCGGCAATGGGTCAGGGAGGGTGACCTGATCGTGATCCAGCCATGGGAGTTCCAGGACGAGAAGGCGAATGTGTGCATGCGCTACACCAAGACCCAGTCTCTCTACCTGTCCAGGAAAGGGGTTCTTCCCGAGATAGTGGACCTGTTCGGAATGTCTTCCGACGACTCCTCGAACATCAACGAATCCGAGGAAAGACCACCTGAGGGGGAGGCCCCCGAGGAGGATCAGGGCCCCGACGAAGAGGCCGACACCGAGATCACAGAGGCACCACCAGAGCCAGCCGTAGACGATGATGACATCGACTCCTTCTTCGGGTGAGCAGATGCCCTCGGACGAGGAATGGGAAGAACCAGACCTTGACCGGATGATGAGGTCCGAGAGGAAGAACGAGTGGATCTCCGAGCCCAAGTACAAGCGGATGTTCGACGACATAGAGAACGCCCTGCAGGGAGTCATGGGGAAGGGGAGGTACGAATGGGTGGATCGCAGGGTCTTCGACCAGGTCTTCGACCGATCGACCCTGCTAGCGCTGCACAAGCTGATGCAGCAAGGGGAGATACAGACGATCGACTATCCCATCGCCAGGGGGAAGGAGGCCCACGTCTTCAGAGCAACCTCGGCAAACGGCCCCCTCGCAGTGAAGATATTCCACACCACTAACGCGGTCTTCAAGGGCCTAGCCAAGTACATAGACGGGGATCCCCGATTCTCAGGACTCTCAAGACGACACAGGGAGCTGGTGAACATCTGGGTGAGGAAGGAATTCAGGAACCTGAAGAGGATGAGAAAGAGCGGTCTTCGAGTACCAGAGCCCCTCTTCAACCTCAAGAACGTACTTGTCATGGAGTTCATCGGCGACGAGGGGACCCCGAGCCCCCGCCTGAAGGACATCGAGGTGAACGATCCAGGCGCGGTTTTCGACGACCTGCTCGAAATCCTGGCGGTGATCTGGCAGACCTGCGATCTCGCACACGCCGATTTCAGCGAGTACAACATCCTCTGGAGACAGGGAGTACCATGGGTCATAGACGCCGGTCAGGCAGTCACCACCAGGCACCCGAGCGCCAAGGAGTTCCTAGTCAGGGACGTTACGCGGCTGACGGAATGGGCGGGACGCAAGGGGCACGAGACCCAAGTCGCAGAGAACCTAGTGAGGGTCCTGGACGGACCGGTTCCCGACCTATCCGAGAATACTAGCGTGGATTAAAGCGACGGCTACTGTCGCAGAACCACCATGGAGCACCTCAGCAGAGTTCCCAAGGACAGGATAGCCGTCCTCATAGGGAAGTCCGGCAAGACCCGGAAGATGATCGAGGAGGCATGCGAGGGCGATCTCAGCATAGACTCCCAGACCGGCGACGTGTCCATCTCCTGGAAGGGGGAGCCAGACCCGATCAGGAGGATGAAGGTCCCAGATGTTATTTCTGCGATAGGCAGGGGATTCTCCCCGCAAAGGGCGGTCCAGCTCCTAGAGGACAACGTCTTCCTCCGGATGTATGACATCAGGGAGTGGGTAGGGCGCCAGCCGAACCAGACCCGCAGGATGCGAAGCCGCCTCATCGGCACCAATGGGAGGATAAGGACCCTGATCGAGGAGATGTCAAGGTGCGAGATTGCGGTCTACGGCTCAACAGTGGCAGTGTTGGGTGACAACGACGGGCTCTCGCTCGCTACACCTGCGATTGAGGGGATACTGGGCGGCTCAGAGCACAGCACTGTGCTCTTCGGCCTCGAGCAGGACAAGAGGAGGCAGAGACTCCGCTCGAAGAACCTCGAGACCTTCAGGGACAAGAGCTCAATCGCCACCGACTCCTTCGAGTCGATGGTACCAGGATTCTCCGAGGCACGCAAGAGGATGGCTGACGAGAATCCCCTAGAGCTGGAAGAAGACGAGAGCGTCAGCTTCGACGAGGAGTGAATCACCGTCACGCATAAGGGAGAATGGCCATCCGTAGACCCGTGAACAACCCGCTCGATGAGGCTCATCCGTACGAGAGATGGGCGATCAACGCCCTGCTGACCGTCTTCCTCCTGATTTTCCTAGGCATTGGGCTCGAGTGGGCAGGAATGGAGAACTTCCTCTCAGAGTCACTAAACGAGTACTTCATCGACCCGATAAAGGGGGAGTCAACCGGAGATTCTGGTTACAACACTGTCAACACGATGACCTACGCCGTTGTTCTAGGGCTGTTCGTAGTCGCCCTATCCGCATGGCTCAGGGCGCTCGGCATAGACCCACGGGATACCACCTTGCTAGCGCTGCTCCCATTCATCACATGGGCAGTCTTCGGGGAGGTAGCAGAGGATGCGGAGATGTTCGGGGCCGGACTGGCTCCCTACTTCGTCAGCCCAGGCATCCATTTCCAAGCCGCCTTATGGGTGGTATTGGCAGGTGCAGCGGGGATCTCCTTGGATCGTGCCGAGAGAGAGGGCAGCTCCCAGAAGAACGACCTCGAGGTCCTAGCCTCCGGCCTGATTCTGATGCAATTCGCCGTATACGCATCCTCCATTTCGGGAAAGGTTGGGGACCAACTGAGCCTCTGGCCGATGCTCCTTGGGATTGTCATCGCAATAGCGTTCGCTTGGAGGTCCCGAGAGCTCTCGGACATGTTCTCGAACGTCCAGAGGATGGTCTACCTAACTGGGGTGGGGGGGTCACTGATATTCTTCGGTGCACTCGCCTCGTTCGCGATCCACGAACCACCTTCGACGGATCGTATCTGGCCCCTTGTAGTCGTCATAGGGGTGCCATCTCTTGTCTGCTACTGGATGTACACACGAGGCAGCGGCGCTGCAGAGGAGCTCTCCAGGCAGGGCCTAGTGGCAGGGATACTGACATCAGGAATGACTGATGAGGAATACAGGACCACCCCAGCAGAGAATCTCCCTGAGAAGGCCATCATCGAGCCACTCAGGTCACGGGCTATCATGGCCCAACCACTCGTATTCCTAGCCGTGGCGGGGCAGATCATGGACGGTCTCGCCACATGGATCGGGATCGATGGGTTCCCCGGCCTGGGGGAGAAGCACGTGGCCTCCCAGAAAGTCATCAATGCTGGTCTGTGGACCAACGAAAAGCTCGGGATCGAGCACGGTCTACTGGATGAGGGCGTCTGGCTCTTCGCACTCGTCAAGTTCGCCCTTGCCGGGCTCATCTACTACGTCTTCTACAGCCTCAACTTCGAGAGAAGGGAGCAGCACCTCAGGCTGCTGATCGGAGTGGCCATGCTTGTTGTGGGGATGGCTCCCGGATTGAGGGACGTCGGCAGGCTAACTCTTGGCGTCTAACTCGTGAATTCGCGACTCCCGGCCCATTCAATTGAAGTCTCTCCTGCACTCTGGCAGAGCGAGCGACATGGATAGGTTGCCTAACGGGGTCGATACGAGTGACGAAGACTTCGCTCAGCGTAGGCAAAGGAACGACTCCTTGGCAGAGGCCCTGAAGTCCAAATTGGATGCCGTCAGGAAGGCTGGTGACGAACCCCACTTCCAGAGGCACAGGGACCGCGGCAAGCGACTCCCCAGGGAGCGGATAGCAGAGGTCTGCGACCCCGGTTCACCCTTCTTAGAGGCCTCAGCACTAGCTGCAGACGGTCTTTACGACGGAAGGGCAAGGTCCGCTGGGATTGTCACCGGCATCGGGCTCGTGCATGGCAAGGAGTGCATGTTCGTCGCCAACGATGCCACGGTCAAGGGAGGGTCGTACTACCCAATGACGGTCAAGAAGCACATCAGGGCACAGGAGATCGCGGAGGAGAACAACCTGCCTTGCATCTACCTAGTCGACTCGGGCGGGGCGTTCCTCCCGATGCAGGACGAGGTATTCCCCGACAAGCTACACTTCGGCAGGATATTCAGGAACCAGGCCATACTCTCCAGCAAGGGAATCCCCCAGGTGGCCGCGGTCCTCGGATCCTGCACCGCTGGAGGCGCATACATCCCCGCCATGTCCGACGAGTCGATCATTGTGAAGGGGAACGGCACCATATTCCTCGCTGGACCGCCACTGGTCAAGGCAGCCACAGGGGAGGAGGTCTCCTCCCAGGACCTCGGTGGTGCGGAGGTGCACACCACCAAGTCCGGGGTAGCAGACCACTTCGCAGAGGACGAGGACGATGCGCTCAGGATGGTCCGCAACATAGTCGAGAACCTCAACGTCCCGCCCAAGCACAGGCTAGAGTCCAAGCCACCGGAGCCCCCGGCATATGACGTTGAGGACCTGATGGGGATAATCCCTGCCGACAACAGGACCCCATACGACGTCAGGGACGTCATATCCAGGATCGTCGACGGTTCCAAGTTCCACGAGTTCAAGCGCCGCTACGGGAACACCCTGGTCTGCGGCTTCGCGAGGATCCACGGCTACCCGGTCGGGGTCGTCGCGAACAACGGCATCCTGTTCTCGGAGTCATCACTGAAGGGAGCCCACTTCGTCGAGCTCTGCGGCCAGAGGGGGGTTCCACTGATCTTCCTCCAGAACATCACCGGTTTCATGGTAGGGCAGGAGGCCGAGTCCGGAGGGATAGCGAAGGACGGCGCCAAGCTGGTGACCGCGGTCTCCTGCGTACCAGTGCCTAAGTTCACCGTGATAATCGGCGGATCGCACGGGGCCGGGAACTACGGCATGTGCGGCAGGGCCTACGACCCACGCTTCCTGTTCATGTGGCCAAACGCCAGGATCAGCGTGATGGGAGGGGAGCAGGCGGCCAGCGTGCTGTCCACGGTCGGCAAGGAGGACCCGGACGAGATCCGTGCCAAGTACGAGCGCGAGAGCAGCCCCTACTACTCCACCGGGAGGCTGTGGGACGATGGCGTGATTGACCCGAGGGACACGAGGGACGTGCTTGGGCTATCTATTTCCGCCAGCCTCAATGCCCCGATGCCAGAGACCCGCTACGGCGTGTTCAGGATGTGAAAGAATGAACACCGACCCGATGCCAGAGACCGAGCTGTGCAGACTGGAAGTTGATGGCGCGATCGCCAACCTGACGCTCGATCGGACGGACGCCTTCAACGCGCTCAACGCGCAGATCATATCGGAGATGGCGGAGATACTCGAATGGACAGCACATAGGTCGGTCGGCGTCACGGGCGAACTGCTATCCGAGGACGGCTCCCCGAACCTACGCGTGCTCGTCATCAGGTCAGAGGGCAAGCACTTCTGCGCCGGTGCCGACATCAACATGATGCGCGACGGCGGGGGGAAGACCCCGGAGGAGAACCGGGAGGACTCGGAGAGGCTGGACAGGCTGTTCCACGGCCTCTGGTCCCACCCCTGCTTCACCGTGGCATGCGTCCAGGGAGTCGCCCTCGGAGGGGGCGCTGGGCTGGTCGCCTGCTCGGACCACGCAATCGCTGAGCCTAGGACGAGGATCGCCCTTTCGGAGGCAAAGCTGGGCATCTCAGCGGCCGTGATAGGCCCCTATGTACATCGTCGTCTCGGAAGCGCCGGTTTCCGCAGACTGGCGATGCTCGCTTCCAGGATCGGCCCAGAGGAGGCACTCAGGATCGGGTTCGTCGACGATGTCGTGGAATCCGCTGAGGCCATGGGGGATGCGGTGTCCGAAGTGATATCGGAGGTGATGACCTCCGGGCCCATCGCAGTAACGTCCGCCAAGCGAATGGTGGCGGAGCTTGACCAGTGGGAGGGGAGCGATGGATCCCTCAGGTCATGGACGCTCGACCTCACTAGCAAGATGCGCGGCTCTCCCGAGGGCCAGGAGGGGCTCTCGGCATTCCTCGACGGCAGGAAGCCAGCCTGGTCCCAAGATGACCGGGAAGGCTGAACATGTCACCGGAATGGATGTCCGATTCCCCCAGGCCCTTCTCAAAGGTCCTGGTCGCAAACCGGGGTGAGATAGCAGTCAGGGTCATCCAGGCATCCAAGGAGGCAGGACTCTCGTGCGTGGCAGTCTTCTCGGAGTCTGACTCCTCCTCCCTCCACGTCGAGCTGGCCGACGAGTCGGTCCTCCTCGAGGGCGGCACACTGGAAATGACATACCTCAACGGCAATGCGATAATCGAGGCAGCCAGGTCAACTGGCGCCGATGCCATCCACCCCGGATACGGCTTCCTGTCGGAGAGGGCCGACTTCGCCCGGGCCGTCGAGTCCGCAGGGATTCGCTGGATAGGGCCATCCGCCCATGCTATAGAGACGATGGGGGACAAGATCTCCGCCCGCTCACTGATGATCGAGTCAGGGGTCCCCGTGATACCCGGGGGCCAGATCCCTGTAGAGGAGGGAGCGGATCACCTAGGCGCACTCGCCAGCGCCGCCGCGAAGGTGGGATACCCGCTGCTGATCAAGGCGAGCGCGGGAGGCGGGGGCAAGGGAATGCGATCAGTCTCAGTGCCGAAGAACCTCAGGGGCGAGTTCGAGGCCGCAGCCAGGGAGGCTTCGGCGGCGTTCGGGGACGGCACGGTGTACATCGAGAGGCTACTGAACAGGGCCAGGCACGTAGAGATCCAAGTCCTGTGCGACTCGCACGGAGGGGCCGTCCACCTCAACGAGAGGGACTGCTCTCTGCAGCGCAGGTACCAGAAGGTGATCGAGGAAGCCCCATCCCCAGCAGTCACACCCGGGATCCGGGAAGCGATGGGCGTCGCGGCCGTTACCGCGGCCCGATCGGTCGGCTACGTGGGAGCCGGGACCGTGGAGTTCCTCCTCGCCAGCAACGGCGAGTTCTACTTCCTCGAGATGAACACTAGGATACAGGTCGAGCACCCGGTCACCGAGATGACCACTGGGATCGACATCGTCCAGAAGCAATTCGAGGTCGCAGCCGGCCTGCCCCTGGGGATCTCTCAGCAGGAAGTCTCACAGAACGGCCACTCTATCGAGGCCAGGGTGTACGCTGAGGACCCTAGCAGGGGCTTCCTCCCCTCGATAGGCGAGCTCGTCGTCTGGAGGCCACCATCGGGCCCCGGCATCAGGGTCGACTCCGGTGTGCGCGAGGGGGATTCGGTCACCATCGAGTTCGATCCCATGCTGGCCAAGCTGATCGTCCATGCCCCCGACAGGCAGTCCGCGATCAGGAGGCTGGACAACGCACTCTCCTCATTCGTGGTCCTGGGCGTCAGGACGAACATCGACTTCCTGCGAAACGCACTAACCCATGACTCATTCCAGAGCGGGAGCATCGACACCGACTTCCTGGACTCGACCGATCCCAGCGAGCTCCGTGGCCCCGATCCCGACCGCCCCACGCTGGTGGCGGTAGCCGCCTCCGCCCAGAGGCTGGGGATGGACAGGCAGCATATCGCAGGAACGGAGGCCGTAGACGACCACACGGGCCACCAGGGGGACCCATTCAGGACCCTCGGGAGGACTTTCCCCTGAGGTGATGCCATGGAGTGGAGCGTTCCCGACGAGCCAGAGAGGTACAAGGCCTCATTGCAGGAGGCCGAAGGCACTGTTTCGGTCACCTCGCTAACGAGGGACGGGGTCGAGGTGCACATCCACGAGACGTCAGTGGAGGCAGAGGGCAGACCCGGCAGGGCGATGGTCAAGGTCGGGCGCACGACCAAGCTGGCCCACATAGCCAGGTCCGGTGACACTTGGTGGGTCCACATAGATGGCAGGGCCCACGAGGTCGTCTTCCACGAGCAGGGTAGCAGAACCTCCGCCAGCGAGGGCAGCCTGAAGGCGCCCATGCCCGGTACAGTTCTCCAGGTCATGGCCAAGGAGGGCCAGAGGGTCCGCGAGGGTCAGCACCTGATGACCCTGGAGGCGATGAAGATGGAGCACAAGATCCTCGCTCCGAAGCCAGGGGGGATAACAAAGGTCCACTTCTCGGAGGGGGATCGTGTCGACATGGGATCTTCACTGGTGGAGATCGGTGACTAGCTACCTTCCCGGCGCCCATGGAGCCCGAAAGAGACCTTACCTCAGAAGATCTTGGACGCGGTGAGGAATACCCTCGGGTCTGGGAAGTCTTCGCAGTATTGGTATGTGTATGAGACGCGAATCGTGCCGGAGTGATCCACGAGGAACTCACCGGTGGACATCCACGGATTGTCGACGAGGGGGCGGTCCATGGCACGACGGGCCTCCTGGAAGTCGACTCCGATCTCCGCCGAGTGGCACCATGTCTCTTCGGGAGCGTCGTAGAGAACCTGCTCGACGCCGAAGTGTGCGAGCCCGTAGGCGCCGTAGGCCGCGAATTCCGGATCGCAGAGGATGGGACAGGTGATACCGTACTTTTCCCGGTATTCCGCGGCTCGCGCCGGCTCACCCTGACCGATGATGACGAGATTAATCCCAGCGGCCTGGTAGTCGGAATATTCGTCACTAAGCCTTGATGACCGATCGACGCCACACCCGCAACCGAAGTGGCGCCAAAACATCAACAGTGCAGGGCCGTCCGACCAGAACGATGACAGTCGGCGCGAGGTGCCGGTGTGATCGAGCAACTCAAGGTCTGGGGCGCTGGTGCCGGGATCGAGGAGTTTCGACCGCTTGTCCCCGGGTCCGGCTACCCACGTCTCGAGCCACTCCTTCTCGGCAGCTTCGGTGAGTCCCTCGGTGTCTTCCATGCCCATCTAGGTGGATTTGTATTCAATAAAGATTTAGTTTGGGAAGCTTTTGCTCTTGCCTATGAATCGATATTGTCACTCTTCTGAGAATCTGCGGCCCTCTGAGAACCCCCTGACTCGCTCCTGAGTCTTCGGAGATACATTCGATGGACTTCCTTTCCGTTTGAGATTAACTGAATCCTGGTACGTTTGTTGCACTTTGAGATTCCGACATTGATGGCAGACTTCAGCAACTCATCTTTCCAATCTGACATTTCAGAGTCACTGAGTACAAAGTCGTAGCACCTGCAAGTGGTACTAGGTATCGAGGGCATTGCTTCCTCATTCCAATCATCCCTGATTTTATCTTTGATTGTGTTCTGAATCGAATTAGTAATTATTTGGTAATAGGGTTTGTAGCAATTTGAGCAATCATCAGTTTCCTTGTCCAAGGACTTCTTGGGTTTTCTTCTGAATCCGCTTCCCCGGCTGCCCATATACATGCCCGGTCCGGACGAGTGAATCAACCCCTCTATGGGACGTCGCCATAATTCGTCGTTAGAATGGTCCTGAATGGGAAATGCATCATAAAGTACCTCCAATAATGGAGTTCATGGATCTAACTACACTTGATTTTGCCCGAATTGCCATTGGTTTTGCCATACTGCTGTATGTGGGCAATTGTTTGCTCAATCAGAGAGTATGGATTCGTAAGACATTTTCATGGGGAACAAAAGAGGAATATCCGAAGATATTCCAGATGAACATCATCGGTGGGACCTTGATTGGATTATTTTTGGTTTCGGGACCGTTCTTGCTCTGAAACATCCCCTAACCAGTCTCCATCTGGCTCGGTGGCCTTACCTCATTCGTAAGACCACTCACCTTTTCGCATCACTGGTGTCTTCTTGCCTTCCTTGGAGATGCCATCAATATCAAGCTCCCCGGAACCGATCATCCAGTCGACATGAATGTTGGACGCATTACCACCTGCCTTGACAACTGCCTCTGGGTCCTTCCCGATATCCCCCCTGAAGCACTTGGAATAGCACTGCCCCAGTGCTATGTGGCACGATGCATTCTCATCGTAGAGTGTGTTGTAAAATAGAAGGCCAGAGGCACTTATGGGCGATGAATGAGGGACAAGAGCGACTTCCCCCAGCCTTCTTGCTCCTTCATCGATGTCAAGGAGTTGCAAGAATACTTCCTCGCCCTCATCCGCTTTAGCCTCGACAATCTTGCCTCCTTCAAACCGAACTTCGATTCCGTCGATCAGCGTCCCTTGGTGCACAAGGGGCTTGGTAGCCCTGACGATGCCATCTACCCGCTGCCCATGGGGTGTCGTGAAGACCTCTTCAGTGGGGATATTCGGAGTACATGTGATTCCGTTCGTAGCCGTACTTGCCCCTCCCTTCCACTCGTGCCCATCTGCTAGACCTATTGTCAGGTCGGTTCCAGGTGCCGTGTAATGAAGAGAATGGAAGTCTTGTCCATTCAACCATCTCTGTCGTTTTGTGAGAGTTTCCTGATGTGATTCCCATGCAGCCATAGGGTCATCATTGTCAATTCTCGAGATCGAGAATATGGCTTCTGCCAATGCAGCAACTGCCTCGTCGTCACTCATGTCTGGAAAGACCTGCTTGGCCCATGCGAGTCCCGGATACGACACTATGTTCCAATTCGTTGTGAAGTTCGTAATTCGCTCCATGGCCGGCTTGGCCGCAATAGACATCGATTTTCCGGCTCTCGCAACTCGGGCAGGATCTTGGCCAGACAGGAGGAGCGGGTTGGCTGCCGAGATCGCGAGTCTTGCTGTATTGTTGTCGAAAGCCTCCCCCATCGCCTCGTACATCCAATTTGGCGCCCGGTCCAGGCTTTCATCGGAAGCATGTCGAAAGCGGGCGAGTGCGAGTTCGTCATCGGACAACATGGTTGTCACGATTTCGGCACCATTCCTATACGCTTCAGCTGCAAGCCTCCTGACAAGGGGGAGGGACTCCACGGGTGCTGTGATTATTAGGTCCTGACCGGGTTGGAGGTTTAGGCCCACACGAATGGAAACCTCTGCTAGACGGTCCAGCATCTTTGCATCGAATGGCAGATCCTCATCCCTAAGAACAGCCATAGAAATCTGACCCGAAAGGCGCGTATTAACTTCTCCCAAGAACACTTCACAGTACCGACAGAGGTGTTTTTTCATCATACCCCGGGGGATGTTCGCAGGCACCATCTAAGGGTGCTCACGACTACATCAGGGCCGAGTATAGGCAGATAGCAATCATGGTCGGAAGCACAACCATCGGGAGGGTTGGGATACTGTCCGTGTAGCCTCTGAACTTGGGGGCCGCTACTGTAACGAAGAAGGCGGCCAAACCCATGGCAGTACCAGTCAGAATGGCCTCGCCGGCTGCAGCATCTTCGACATTGAAGCTGCAGTAGATGTTGACCATCGCGAGGGCCAGTAAACCTCCTCCAATCGCCATCCTCATGGCAGACGATTCTCCACTTTCGATGCCTTCGACGTCTCCGAAGATGCTCTTGTTAAATCCCACCGGATCAATGTTCATTCTCAGTCCTATAAGCAGCGCTACGCCGCCCACTATTTGCATGGCATGGGTGTGTTCCATGTGGCCTCCTACCACTTGGGGGTCCTTCATGATACGGGAGTAATCTTGGGACTTACTTGAGCCCCATTATGATGGGCTCTGTCATTGAGGGGGGACCCAATGACCCCTCGATGATGCCGTGCATTTATCGTCCCCCTTGTTGTGTCAAGGCCATGAAGGGGCGTGCATTCTCACTGGCCCTAATGATGCTCCTGGTACCTCTTGCGGGGTGCGCTGGCTCAGAAGACTCGGATCTTGAAAGGTTCGAGTTAACCAGCGGTACTGCGGAAAGCCGATTCAGCGGCACGATTCTGGCTAGTCAGTATATCCTGGATTGGGAAGATAGTTTGGAAGCAGAAGTCAACTACACCATGGAGAAGGAGAATATGACCTATGAAGGGGCCATCGAGCATCTGGAGTCTCAAGGGATTAACTCCACCCATAGTAGTTGGGGGAATGACCCCAGAATATCGGAAGTGAGGACGTGGGAGGAGCAATGGGATGACTACGAGCAATACAGTTGGGAGATCGTTCTCGTATCGGGAAACGGGACTTGGGATGTGCTGTGGATGGACAGCGAAACAAAACATGCATCCGGACAAAATAATCTGATCAGTAAAGACGCGAACTGGTCCAGCGTCCTAAACGAGAGGGGGATGAGTAGCAGTGGTTCAAAGGGGCCCTTGGACAAGCCGGAGCAAAGCTGCACTGGCGAGCCGAACCAATACGGCATGTGGTTCAATCAGTACGGCCTGCCGAATGATTGTACACGCGACCTAGAGGAAAGACACTCCGATATCTACCACCTGTACATTATATCACGGAGTCACGGAGAGGATACCGGGGCTGCCGAGTTCGAAACAGTAGACTTCGTGATTGAGTGGACCATCTTTGGGTGGAAATGAACCCTTGTTGATGCGGGCATCATCTTCCTTACCCATTATGACGCATACGTCATAGCGGGGCACCCCCCCTCCCTCTATGACAGAATGGGAGTATCTGCAAATAACTAGTAGAAGGTACGATGGTGAAACCGCAAGCGAAGATAGAAGTTGGGAGACCATTAATGGCGTTGAAC
>Ga0315327_10000368_pt1 | contig 21762 bp, 20 predicted proteins | sample M110032315metaG_FD_203460 | JGI IMG/M metagenome (GOLD analysis project Ga0315327, IMG submission 203460) | Ammonia-oxidizing marine archaeal communities from Monterey Bay, California, United States - M1 100m 32315 | ecosystem: Environmental > Aquatic > Marine > Coastal | place: USA: California... | reverse complement strand
AACCGACTACCCCCACCCTGAAGGGTCATGGCCAAATACGGTTCATCGTTTAGAAAATGATTTCCAAGATGTCTCCATTGAGGACACTCGTCGCTTGCTGGGGCTTAACGCCATTGAATGTTATGACTTGGATGTTGCCGGATTGACAGAGGTAGCTAATCGTGTTGGGCCTACCCCAGAGAAACTCAACCAAGATCCTAATTTACGCACAAGTGAAACAGCGAAAAGAGAGGGCCGATGGTGGTTTGACGAATACGGCATCGAATGGAGTGGATCCGAAAGCGGTCTATGAACTTGGAAAAGGTATCTCATAATGGAAATAAAAGGACACAGCTATGACTATTAAACTTCCAGAATCCGATCATCACATTGTAATTTCAGCGGATAGCCACTGTGGAGCGGATTTACGCGGTTATAAACCTTATCTTGAAAAGAAATACCATGATGATTTTGAGGAATGGGCTGCTGCTAGTGAAGAAGCGGCTTTAAAACAAGAAGCTCTATTTGCTGGCCGGGGACGTTCAACTCGAAATGTCGGTGTTGACGGGGATCCAGTGCTTGATGCAAATAAAAACTTTTCATCTGAAAGAAGACTTAAAGACCAACAGGAAGATGGCGTAGTCGGATTTGTTCTCTTTCCAAATACTCAACCTCCATTTGCCCCCCAAGCAGCAACACAGTTCGAAGCTCCTCCCTACAGCGACAACTTTGAACACCGATGGGCTGGTTTACGTGCTCATAACCGATGGCTGAAAGATTTTGTGGATCAAGCCCCTATTCAACGTGCAGGTATTACCCAAATATTTTTGGGTGACGTAGAAGGTTCTGTAAAAGAAATTGAATGGGCTGCAGAAAACGGTTTGCGTGGAGGGATACTTGTACCCGGTGCGCCACCCGATTCACCATTTGAGCCACTTTATTCTGCCTCATATGAACCAATTTGGGCGGCTGCAGCTGCAAATAATATGACGCTAAACCATCACGCAGGTGGCGCAACCCCAAATTTCGGAAATCATTTCCCTTCTTCGTTAGCTGTTTTTATGCTTGAAGTTTCTTGGTGGTCTCAACGCGCATTATGGCACCTTATTTTTTCAGGAGTTTTTGAAAGATACCCAAACCTCCGTTGGATAAACACTGAAACTGGAACCGCGTGGGTTCCGGAGACACTAGAAAGATTAGATTCTTTCTATCACCGCATGAAACATTCTAAATACGGTTCAGAGTCAATTTTTGGTGGAATGGCAGTCGAGCATCTTAGTTTAAAACCAAGCGAATACTGGTTACGCCAATGCCATGTCGGAGCAAGTTTCCTCCGCCCAACTGAAGCTCCATTATGTCCAGAGATAGGTGTCGATAATATCCTTTGGGGTTCTGACTACCCTCACATTGAGGGTTCTCACCCCCATACAAAAGAGCATCTTCGTTTAACATTCTCTGAACTAAGTGTCGGCCATATAACAAAAATGTTGACAACAAATTCTGCAAGAGTATACGGATTTGATCTTGAAGCATTAAAGCCTTTAGCTGAAAAATATTGTCCAACGAAAGAAGAAGTTTCTTCACCTATTTCATATGCAGACATTCCGGAAACAGCGAAAGGTTGTCCAGGAATGAATCCACTTAATCAAGTACAGGAAGTAGTTTAATGGCTGAAAATATTTCAATAGAAGGATCAGTTGCTGTGGTAACTGGTGGAGCAAGCGGCATTGGAAAAGGAATAGTAAAAGCGCTTCTGAATAATGGCGGGACAGTAGTAATCGCAGATATTGAAGAAATACCAATTAACGAAACTATAGAAGAATTCTCTGACCTTGGAACCGTTGATGGGTATGTGACAGATGTTGCGAATGAAGAATCTGTTGAAGCTTTATCTGATTACGTTTTTGATACTTACGGGAAATGCAACATTCTGTTTAATAATGCTGGAGTTGGCTCAGGCGGAGGTGGGAAAGCTTGGCAGAACGAGCCAAATGATTGGAAGTGGTGCTTTAGCGTAAACGTTTTCGGCCCAGCGCATGGTGTGATTTCATTCGTTCCGAAAATGATCGCTTCAGGAGAACCCGGTCACGTTATTAATACATCATCTGGTGATGGCGGATTCGCTCCTGTTCCTATGGCATCAGTTTATGCTTCCAGTAAGGCTGCTGTTAGCTGTTTCACCGAAGCACTTAATCACCAACTGCTTGATGAAACTGAGAATATGGGAGCTTCCGTGTTCTACCCGTCTGGTGGGCTAATGAATACCGGATTGTTCACCTCGCAACGGAACCGGCCTAAAGAACTCGAACGCGTTCGCGGAGGGACAGGAAGAAAGTCCATGAGTTTTGAAGAGTTGAAGGGGTTGCTGGAAAAAGCTGGGCGTGATGTGAAAGTAGCTGACCTAGATGAAATGGGTGAATTCGTAGTTCAAGCCGTGCACGAAAGGCGATACATCATAGGTCGGGATTTAGAAGACACCGTTGATTTACTTCATCGTAGAGCCGATGCTATTTCTGACTTTTTATGCCCACCCCATCACGATATGGGTATTTAGCCTTCATTCCGAAACAGATTCAGATAGTACAGATTCTTCTACAGTTTCCTGAGTTAACTTTTCTTGGCCTCGACTAAATGTTTTAATCGGCCAGTACTTCACCCCTATTAGCCATCCTCCATATCCAAGGATACCGCCGACGATAATGTCTAACCAAAAATGATTTGCGGTAATAACAACGACGATGGTGGTCAGAATAGGGTGCAAGAGGATTATCCATCGTGCTGGTGATTTTAAAATTTTGATAGCAGCGATAGCTATAAGAAGAGCCCATCCAACGTGGAGTGATGGCATTGCTGCAAGTTCGTTCGCAGCTTTTGCGATGCCTAAACCATACGGGTCAGGTCCAAAAACTTTTGCTGTATCAATAAAGCCATATGACCCAAGAAGCCTAGGGGGCATTAATGGAAAAGCTAAGTGAATGATCAAACCGGAAAATGTTGCGATACATAACGATGCACGGACCTGTGGCATCCATTCAATTTTTCTAAACATCACCCACAGTAAGAAAACGATCATCGACGGAAAATGCATTACGAAATAAAAACAGTTCGCTATCTTAATGAGAAGTTCCGAATCAATGACGTATTGCTGAAAATCAGCTTCACTCGGGAAGCCAAGCCAATCTTGGAATTTAACTAAATTCACGGCGTTCTCATATGCAATTTTGGTGGAGTCGGCAGTGACCCTACGAACCGTTGAATATCCAAACCATATCAACCCAAATGTAAGGAAATTCAAAAACACGGTTGTTGCCCGACTCTGTTTATGAATCCAATCAATAGCTTTATTTATTTTTGGTGTAAGAGTTTGGATTGGCTGTCCCATCAATCCCCCTTTCTATTATTCCATACTAAATCCAGTCTTGAAAAATAAGTTCGCTGTCATACAAAAAATGAGGTTCAAAGATGTCAAGTGGATGATGTTAGATCAGAAGATTAGTCTCTTCTTAAGGAACTTCTATGAATTTTATACCTTCTATTTCTACAATTACTGAAAATGATGAACAGTTGCAAAAACTGCTTTCAGATCCAGGAATTGAATTACCTCCTTTGCTTCCTTCATTGGCGTTCGCTCTTAATGATTTATCTATTCTTCCCACCGATTTTTCTCTAGATCCTGCAAAAACCCTTGAAGAACAAGGGGGTTTGACAACTGAAGAACAAGAAAAAGTTAGAAATATCGCTTTCACTGCGTTGCAACGTCTACGTAATCAAAGTTCTAAAGATATCAATGTCGATGATGGTGATTTAAGAAAAATAATGTCTTGGGCATGCGGAACGCAATTAAATGGGTCCTATTTGGAAATGTTAAAAGAGGAGCTTTCCCCAGAAAATATGGATCTTCGTTCTCCTGATTGGAGTAAACGTGATTTTGATTCGGAACGAGATTTTACAGTAGCAATTATTGGAGCGGGAATGTCGGGAATTCTTGCTGCATATAGATTGCAACAAGCTGGCGTGAGTTTTGTTCTGTTTGAAAAAAATGAAGGTATTGGTGGAACATGGTTGGAGAATACATATCCAGGTTGCAGAGTTGATGTTTCAAATCATGTTTATTGTTATTCATTTATGCAAAAGCATGATTGGCCACATTTCCATTCGACGCAAAGTGTCTTGTTGCAATATTTCAATGATTGCGCTGACATCTTTGATATTCGTGACAATATCCGATTTGGAACTGAGGTTTCATCTGCTGTTTGGGATGAAACTACCCAATCTTGGGTTTTAGAGATTTCATCAGCCATGGGAGAGGAAACAGTTTCCTGCCAAAGCGTAATTAGTGCTGTCGGACAACTGAATCAACCCTCTTACCCTAATATTTCAGGGAGAGATTCATTTGGGGGAACTTCATGGCATTCTGCTCGGTGGGATCATGATTATGATCTTTCAGAAAAAAATGTAGCTGTTATTGGAACAGGGTGTAGCGCCATTCAGTTCATCCCTCGTGTAGCTGAAATCGCAGGCCACACTACTATTTTTCAAAGAACACCTAATTGGCTAATGCCGAGACCTCAGTACCAGAAAGAGCTTCCAGAGAGTCTTCTCTGGTGTTTTAACCATATTCCCTATTATCACAACTGGTTCCGGTTGCATCTTTTTTGGAGAAGTCATGAAGGATTGCTCTCCCGACTTGAACTTGACCCAGATTGGGAGAATCCAGGTGATAATTCTATAAGTTCTGCCAATCAAGAGCTCGGCGCGCTTCTCCGTCTTTATCTCCAAAGCGAATTTTCAGACAGGCCTGATTTATTAGAAAAGGTTGTTCCTGACTACACAATGGGGGCAAAACGTTTCGTCATAGATGATGGATTATGGTCGCAAACACTTCATCGGGACGACGTAACATTATGCACAGACCAAATTCGGTTAATGTCAGAAAACGGAATCACAACCGATACTGATGAAGAGTATTCCTTTGATGCCATAATTTACGGAACTGGTTTCAAAGCATCTGAATTTTTAACTCCTATGAAGATAGTAGGGAAAGATGGCATAAATCTTCACGACCAATGGGATGGAGATGCTAGTGCATACTTGGGAATCGTAACACCGGGGTTTCCTAACTTTTATTTTCTTTACGGACCTAATACAAATATTGTGATCAATGGAAGCATTATTTATTTTTCTGAATGTGAAGTGCATTACATAACTCGTTGTATAAAGCATTTGTTGGAAAATGGTCTTACTTCCATGGACGTAAAACAAGAAGTTCATGATTCATATAACGAACGTATAGACGAAGGGAACCGTCGGATGGCTTGGGGCTTGTCAGATGTGAATAGTTGGTATAAAAATGCTAGAGGTCGTACTGCACAAAACTGGCCGTTTTCGTTGCTGGAATATTGGGAGCAAACTCGTGAAATTGATCCTGCTGACTATGAAATAAGTTGATTTTTTTCAGTTTTCATCTTGAAGGTTTCTTGATCTAAACTGTGTGAATTATGAGTGCAGAGAACGGTTCTATTTTTCTAGACGTTGAAGATTCTGGAGAAGGACCGACAGTTATTTTTACTCACGGATGGGCAGATAACAGAAACGCTTGGGATGGAGTAATAAAATACCTTGGCCCTAAGGTTAGAAGTGTTTCATGGAGCATCCGAGGACATGGCAATTCAGAAGCTCCTCCCCCGGGGCAATACACTCGTGATCATACGTTAGGCGACCTTAAAAGAATTATTCCTAATACAACTGACAAATTGGTACTAGCCGGACATTCTCTCGGTGGCTATCTTTCTCTCGCTTATTGTCTGAAATACCCTGAAGAGGTTCGAGGATTGATTCTTGTAGCAGCAGGACCTGGCTTCCGAAAAGAAGAAACTCGTGAACAATGGAATTTATCTGTTTCTGAGGGGGCGAAGAAAATGGATATACCTGAAGGTTCTGAAGGCGCTGCTCTTCATATTGACTCTTGGGTTATTGATTCTCTAAGCGAAATTAAAGTTCCAACGCTAGTAATCGTTGGTGAATATGATAAAAGATTCGCTGCTTCTATGGCAGTTTTTGAGAAATACCTAAACGTGAAAACGTCTTTAGTGGTTGAAGATGCGGGACATTCAGTCCATAGTAAGAAACCTGAAGCTGTCGGAGAAGCAATTCAACAATTCCTTAAAGATATTGGGGCTTAAATTCCAAAGATGACTCTTGCCTAATCATCTACTAATCTCCTTCTGCAAGGAGGGATTTTTATGTCGGGCCCTTTAGATGGAATTAAAGTAATTGATATCTCTGCGGTCATTTCTGGGCCCATGGCTTGTCAGGTTCTCGGAGACCAAGGCGCAGATGTTATCAAAATAGAACCTATAGGTATGGGCGATATAACGAGAATAGGTGGATTTCGGGTTGGTGATATTTCTGCAATGTATGCTTCCTCGAATAGAGGTAAGCGTTCGATAGCCCTTGACCTTTCTAAAGAAGAGGGTGTTGAGGTATTGAAAAAAATGGTTGAAACCGCTGATGTCATAGTTCAAAATTTTCGTCCTGGCGCCGTAGACCGCATGGGAATAGGACCTGATACTCTTCTGGAAATAAATCCTGCCCTTATTTATGTATCCATTTCGGGATTTGGGCCAGATGGGCCTTATCACGATTGGCGAGTCTACGACCCGATTGTCCAATCGGTGTCAGGGGTTGTTTCAATTCAACAAAGTCCCGATATTCCAATTCCTGATCTAGTTAGAACAATAATTTGCGATAAGACAACGGCCTTAACTGCAGCTAACGCAATCACGGCAGCTCTTTTCGCCCGCGCATCTGGTAAAGCATCCGGACAGCACATCGAAATTCCTATGCTTGATGCAGCGATCTATTGGTTATGGCCTGATGTTTTTATGGGCCATACCTTATGGGGAGATGCAGTTGAACCTGGTCCCCTTATCTATCAGATTTACCGCTTACAGCAAACAAAAGACAGTCATTTAGTTTATTTTGTAGCTTCAGACAAGGAATTCAGTGGGTTATCAAGAGCGCTGGAACATCCCGAATGGATTGATGATGAACGGTTTAAAACAGCGAAGGATCGAATGGTCCCTGCTCATTTTGAAGCGTTAGGAGCGCTTTTGCATAACGCCTTCCTAAATTTCGAGACAAAGGATATTATGGCTCGTTTACACGCTGAAGAAGTTCCCGCTGCACAAGTAAATAGTGTTGACGATGTTTTCAATGATCCTCAAGTTATTAATAACGAAACCATTGTTGAGTGGGAACACCCTGATGCTGGTCTCATGAAAATGGCTCGTCCGCCTGTTCGGTGGGGTGTAACTAAGCCTGATATTAAATGGTCAGCCGATCATGTCGGCCAAAACACGCATGTGATACTTGAAGAACACGGTTTTTCTAACGATGAAATTACAGCTTTACGTGATAATGGAATTATTGCCGATTATTAAGAAATGAGCGCCTACTCGTTATCTTCGTTTTCTTGAATCTCTTCAGTTTGGCCTTCTTTAAATTCTTTCTGAGCTTTTCCTAGTGAACGCGCTAATCCGGGTAGCTTTTTCCCACCGAATAGAACCAGTAGAATCACTAAGATAATAATCAATTCAGCTGAACCTAAATTCATATTCTATTTGACCCTTCTTCTATGCCATCTTCCCTATCCAAAGGATATCCCTTATTTAATTATGTTTTCGTATCGGAGAAAGAAACTGCTTACTTGCTCTAGGGAATGGGCACTATAAAAAAGTCCTACCCGGATTTAATCTGCCATGGGGGTCAAATTGATGTTTTAATTCCTTCGTGATTCTTTCCGAAATTAGGTCAATGGGCTTTCGAGGTTGAGGTCGATCTGCCCAAAGCGTTCCTACTCCTATCGAAGCTACGAAATTTCCAGTTTCTTCACGATTTATTTGAACTAAATCAGATGGTTTCATTGACCATCTATAGCGAGGGAGTCCAGGAGCATCCTCTACCTCTTCAAAGTTGCCAAGAGTAAATAAATTTTTTCTTTGGTTTTCAACATCAGAAACATGTCCTTCTAAGTGAACCCATATTGTTTCTCCATCCCATAGAACAGCTGATGGTTTATAAAGTGCATTGAAAATAATTTGTGGATTTTTAGACGATGCCGTAATCCATGTACTCACATCTGGAATTGGATTTGTGCGAAGTGTGGTCTCTGCAATCATTCCCAATGTTCCTAGAGAACCAACCATTAGTTTATGCAGGCTGAACCCACTAACGTTTTTGACCACTGGTGCCCCGCACGTAATGATCTCTCCATCAGCAGAAATATACCTTATTTGTAATACAGCATCTCGAACTCGGCCTTTACCTAAAATATTTAGATCATTTTCTCCTACAGCGATTGCACCACCAACTGTTCCTCCCCTTTCCGGAAGGCTAGTTCGCTGCCCATTTTCTTTAAGGTGTTTATGGAGTTCCGTCACTGTTGTTCCTGCTCGAACTTTTACTGTCATCTCTTCAGGCATATGGGTGATACCCCCTCTAGGAGCACGAATAATATTTGTCCCTGCGGTAGGTAACCCATGTAGATTCCATCGGGTTTTTCCACCTTCAACAGCTACTGGGCCAGTACAACCTACTTCTTTTGCAAATTCTTGTATCACCGAATCAAAATGTTTTTCCATTGTTATACCCAGATTCCTTCGGGTGGTTTACGCAGTGTCTGAATATCGGCACACGAATGTCCCATTGGTAAGATTTTTCCTGGGTTTATCCGGCATTGCGGATCGAATGCGTATCGAAGTTTATTTTGATGTCTTAAATCATCATCAGTGAACAATTCACTCATAAATTCTTGTTTCTCTATTCCTATTCCATGTTCTCCTGAAAGTACTCCTCCGGCTTCTAAAGAAATCTTTACTATTTCAGCCGCAACAGCATGAACGCGTTCCATCGTTCCTTCTTCTTCAGCGTCAAACAAAATGAGGGGATGTAGGTTCCCATCACCAGCATGAAAGACATTCATCACTGTTAACTCATTCGTAGCTGCTAATTCGTTTACCTTGTCAAGGACATCAGCGAGTTGTGAGCGAGGGACAACAGTGTCATGTAAATAATAGTTAGGGGATATATACGTACTAGCTCCAAACGCTGACTTTCTTCCTTTCCATAGTGCTTCTCTCTGCCAAGAATTTTGAGCAAGTTTTATATCTAAAGCTTCGTGAGCCTCAGCAATTTCGCAAATTTGTAATGCGTCATTCTCCACCCCATCAGGCAAACCTTCTACTTCAACAAGGAGCACTGCTCCAACATCAGTGGGATAGCCAGCGGGTATATGTTTTTCAATTACCTCTATAGTCTTTTGGTCCATTGCTTCCATTGCTGCTGGAACAATTCCATTCGCAATAACTGCGCTTACTGTTTCTGCTGCTTTGCGCATAGTAGCGAAGGAGATCAAAATAGTTTGTACTTCTTCAGGGTTCGGTGTGAGCCGAACCGCTATTTTTGTTGTGATTCCTAAAGTTCCTTCACTTCCAATAAATGCGCCTCTCAGATCGAGTCCGCTAGGTTCTGGATCAATTCCTCCAAATTGACCTATTTCGCCATCTGGGAGAACAACTTCTAACGCTAAGACATGACTATCGGTTACCCCATCTGCAAGACAATGCGGACCTCCAGAGTTATTGGCTACATTTCCACCAATGGTGCATATTTGTTGACTCGAAGGGTCGGGTGCATAATGAAACCCCATTGGCCTTAAGTACTCACTTAACTCAAGGTTAATAACCCCTGGTTCTACCCATGCGATTCTATTATCAATATCGACTTCAATTATTTTGTTCATTTCTGTCATCGCTACAACTATTGGGGCACCTAAAGGAACCGCTCCTCCTGCTAATCCGCTTCCGGCTCCACGTGGAACTACCGAATGCTCAAATTGTTGAGCGATTCGCATAATAGCTTGCACTTCTTGTTTCGTTCTTGGGAAGCAAACTGGACCTGCTAATCCTCCTTCAAAAACTGATTCGTCTTTTGAATGTAAAAGCCTGTCTTCTTCCTCTTCTAGAACACGGTCTCGTGATAGCGCTCTCTGAAGTTCAGCAACTAAAGGATTCACTGAAAGTTTTCTATTCTCAAAATATTGTTGAATTTTGTTTATAAGTACCACGGTCGACTCATTGATCTTTTCTTTAGCGTACCTTCTGCTAGGGGTGAGCGGTTTAGTTATCACGCTAATGTAAACCTAGTTTTGATTTTTTAGTAGGCCGCTGGAACAGTATGTATAGGAAAGGAATCTTGTTATGGAAATACCACTGGATCTTTCACACGTAACTAGTATCTGGCTTGAACAAGCATTACATTCATCTGATCAGTTTCAGGATATTAAAATTAAATCTATTACATGTGAAAATATTGGAGAAGGAACAGGAATCTTTGGCGAAATTGGTCTTCTTAGAATCTCTTATGTGAATCAGGGACAAGCACCTGATTCATTAGTTATAAAACTTCCTTGTATAGAACCAGAAAATCTTGCAGTTGCCCAAGCATTAGGAATATATGCGCGAGAAGTTGCTTTCTATCAAACAGTCGCTTCTTCATCTTCTCTGCGTGTTCCACAATGTTTTTACTCGTTTATGGAAGATGATGGACGTTTCGTTCTTTTAATTGAAGATCTCTCAAACGACTATGTTGTGGGAGATCAAATTAAGGGAGCAACACATGAACAAGTTTTAAGTGCGATTGATATTTTGGCAGGATTCCATGCTGAATGGTGGGAAAATCCTAACCTTGATGTACTTGATTGGTTACCTAATCCTGACGATCCGGCATATATGGCAGCAGTCCCTGGGATTTATAGGGCTGGACTTCCAGTACTAGTAACCGAATGGGATTCTAAAGTGCCGGCAGAAAGCATCGAAGTCGCTCAACTCTTGGAGCCAAAGTTTGAACAGTTAATGCTCTTGTTTGCTGGCAGTCCCCATACTTTCTCCCATGCCGATACTCGTTTAGATAACCTATTTTTTTCTAAATCAGATAAGCATGCTGTAGCTTTTATTGATTTTCAGCTTTGTCTCCGAGGAAGAGGCATTAATGATATTGCATACTTAGTCGGGAATAGTGTTCCTCGGGGCATCGCTGCAGCCAATTGGGAGTTGTATATTGAGCATTGGATTAAAGCACTTGCTGAGAACGGGGTGAGTTACACATTTGATGATGCTGTTTTGCATTACCGTCAAGCAGTTCTTTATTACACTGTTGGCGCTATGTCTCTTATAGCTTCGTTCGATACAGGTAATGAGCGCGGAGCTGCCATGGCAGAAGCGTACGTTACCCGCATATTTAACCATGTTGTTGATATAGATGCCCGGTTAATATTAGAAGAGTTGTAATTCAAAGATATTTATATTCTTTACCTCGTTGAGTACTTCCAACTACCTCTATTACGCTCGTTTTTCTGAAACAGTACGCCATTTGTTGTGCAATTTGTCGAGTTACTCGTGCAGATGCGGCAATATCAGCTGTTGTAAAAACATTTGGAAGATCAGAGGGTAATAATCGCATGAAATCTTTTATTCCATGAAAGTGCTGCGTTGAATGAATCTCTTTCAATTCTGTATTTACTGTCCTGTACCCTCCACGGTTCCTTCTGAGCTTCGGGTCATATTCTTGAATTTTTGTGACCGTTGTGAGAACAACATCAAAACTCAAATTTGGTTCTTTTAATAATCCAGTGATTGATACCAATTCATTGAAAATCGTATAAATCGAACCTTTTTTAGGAGACTTTCTTAATTTATTACCTGGTTTTCGTAAGTGCGTTTCTATTGCTATTGGGTATACGACTTTAATTACATAATTCTCTAGTAATGCTTCCAGCTTCTTCCTCATGGACCCAAAAGATGATGTTTGAATTTCAATAATTACATTTTCTTTTTGACTATTTCTCCAAATATCAACCACAAAGCCATCAATAGGAACCTCAAGATCGTCTCCTGGCTCTGTGTACAATATTTTCATTGCTGAGTGCAATGACCCTTCATTAAGTGTTCCAATTACTGGTTTATCTTCAGGAACTTCCAAAATTACTTTTACCGTTGCTTTCTAATCGGGGATATCTAAACCTAGGTCATGTTTATATCCCGCTTCTAATATTTTCTCTAAGTCTTCCCCTGTAAGTTCATCACTTAATCCCGAATGGTCAACTAATATTTGCCCTGCTGAAGGACGGCAGTCGCTTCCTTCCCATGTTTCTGGATTCCACAGGCCTCCTCGCATAAAAGATTTTGCACAATGAATAAATCCCGTTTCGATTTCTACCACAATCGCTGTCTTAGGTTTTTTTATCTCTTCAGTAAACATTTCTAAAATTGAATTTTCTATAGTTACACAGGCTTTTCCATTAACTCGTAACGTTTCTCCCAATCCAGGAATTATAAAAAGTAACCCAATGTTTCCTTGGTTAATTATATTCCTTATCGAATCAAGTCGATTATTTCCGTTAAGGTCTGGGATAGCTAAATGGCTTTCATCAATTACTTTTATGAATCCGGGTGGGCCTCCTCTTGGTGAAACATCTAGTTTCCCATTAGTCCCTACCGTTCCCATTAAGACGAAAGTTGAAACTTCGATGAAATCTCTACAACCTTTGTCAAAAATACTTGTCTCTTTGTTGAGAACCACATCTGTTGGTGCACGGTAAAGATCTAATAGTTGATTTTCTGAGTTTAAGATTTTTGTTAAATCTAATTTCATTGCTTTTGTCTATTCCTTCCATCTCTGGCAGTCTTAAAACGACTGTAGTTGGTGGGGGACATGGGAAAGAAACCAAGATTATCTATTCCACAAATGGGTGAAGAATTCACGGCTGAATGGTTTACTGAAATTCTTCAACCACAATATGGTGCTGCTGTTCTTCACGTAGATCAAGATGTTATTGGAACTGGGGTAGGTTTTGTTGGTGAGGTTTATAGATGTTTTCTTCAATGGGATGCTTCTCGGGAAGATTTACCTAGATCTGTAATTGTAAAAGTTCCTTCAAAAATCACAGCAAATAGAGGATTGGGAGAAGGTTTACAACTCTATGAACGTGAAGTCATTGCGTATAGCAAACTTGGAGATGATATGGGGCTTCCTATGCCTATTTCCTATTTCGAAGCTATGGATGATGACCCGACACCTTGGTTGGACAAAGTCATTGAATTCCTTTTCACTTATTTGCCACCAAAAGGAGTGAATTGGCTAACTGTTAAATTCTTACAATTAGCTGGGAAGAATCCAAAGCTACGACGATATGTTCTTGTCCTTGAAGATATAGATGATGCCCGTCCTCCAAGTCAAGTAGCTGGTGGTTCACTTGATGATGCGTTGCTGGCATTAACTTCATTAGCTAAATTTCATGCGCATCACTGGTTAAGGGATTCTTCTATAGAAGTTTCTCCGAGAATATGGTCATTGGATCGGCTTCCGAAAGTATGGCAAGCTAGTTATCTCCGAAATAGAGAAGAGTTTGTTAGTCGTTTCGGAACTCTTATAGGTGAGGGAAAGCTTCAAATCCTTGATCAAGCGCAAAAAGAAATTCCAGAATTGCTTGAGCCGTTAGGAAAACCTCCTTGGACGCTACTTCATGGCGACTACCGTTTAGATAACATCCTGTACCGCCCTGATGGGAGCATTGTTGTAATAGATTTTCAAATACTTTCAAAAGGGCGGCCTGGTTGGGATGTAGCTTACTTCATTACAACTGCGCTTAACCCGGAACATAAAGTTGAAGAAGATGCTTTATTACGCCATTACCACAATGCTTTGTGTTCAGAGGGTGTAAGCAATTATCCGTATGATTTGTTATTAGAAGACGTTCGAATAACGAAATTGTTACTTGCGCACCGGCTTGTAGGAGGAAGGGACGCTTTTGATACAGAACTACAAGATAGTGACGAAACGTTTGTTGATGTTTTGGTAAAACGTGTCGTTGGTTGGATTTAATTATCCTGCTTTCCTACAGAGAAGCCAATCGTTCGTTTGCAAGTTCAATGTAATTTTTATCCGTATCAAAGCCTAGATAGTGACGTCCTGCTTTTTTCGCAGCAAGTGCGGTTGTTCCAGCTCCACAAAAAGGATCTAATACCGCGTCTCCTTTATATGAGTAGAGTTCAATGAGACGTCTTGGTAGTTCCACTGGAAATGGCGCAGGGTGTCCTACCCTTTTCGCAGATTCTGGTTGTATGCGCCAAGTATCCAATGTCCAAGCTAGAAAATCTTCTTTTTTTATTGTGTCGAGATGTGGTAAACCTATTTCTTTGCGTTTTTTTCTTGGAATCGCTCTATCAAGTCGGAGTTTACTTGCAACAATTACTCGTTCTGTAACATCACGAAGGACAGGATTTGATGCAGACTGGAATGACCCCCATGCGCAACTCCCTGACGCTCCCTCTGCTTTTATCCATATAATTTCACCGCGAAGAAGGAATCCTATATCGTCTTGCAAAATACGTGTGATGTCTGAACTTAGCGAACGGTACGGCTTACGTCCAAGGTTTGCTACATTCACAGCAATTCGCCCACCAGGTTCAAGAACTCTCCAGCATTCTGCGAAAACATCTTTAAGCATGCGTAAATATTCCATGTAGCTTGCAGGAATACCATTCTCTCCTAAGTCTAATTCATATTCTTTGCCTGCGAAATAAGGTGGCGAGGTTACAACAAGTGCTACGGAATTAGAATTAATAATGCTCATGTTACGAGAATCCCCGACTACTAATTTATTCAACGTCAAAGGTGGTGAAGGCTGCGAATCTTTATCTTGTTTAATGGGGGGAAATCGTTTATAAAAATCATCTGAATTGTGGTTTTCTCTTTTTGTGACACCAAAAGATGATGTTTTAGTCTGTTGTTTAGCGCTATTTTCAAGAAGAGACATACCTTAACGCTAGCTGTGCCGATTCCTAGATCCCCCTCTAAGCATTTCTAAAAAACATTTATAGTCTTTAACCTGCGGATATAGGCTTTTGAAAATAGCGTACTTTTTTCCCTGGCCCATGCTCTCGGTCATAAAACGGTTCCCATCCGAGGTCAGTATGAAATGCTAAAGACTGAGGATTCGGGGGTTCAACATTGACTTCGCAAAGAAGGACTTCCATACCCATTTCTTTAGCGTATGTTTCAAGAGCCGAATAGAGTTGCTTACCGTACCCGTTACGTTTTGCATGAACATCAACCATAATTCTGTCGACATAGCAGAAATTATTGAATTGTGTTTCAAGCCAGCTGTAGTTATCGCTCTGGTATTGCTCCCCTGACTCTAACGTGACTAAAGCAGCAACAATATTTTTACTTTCCTCTATAACCCAGGATTTTTTTGACATTGAGAGAATGCTTTCAAGATCACCTATCAGTAATTTATTCACGGCAGGGACGGATTTGTTATTGAGTTTTAGAACACCTTCAATATCTCTGAAATGCAATTCACGTATCATGCCATTGTCTTTATCACGGTCTTGTTTAACACGTTTAATTATCCTCTAATTATGATATTAGAAATAAAATAGCGAAGCTCATAAGCTTCACACATAGAATAGTCTGAAGGAGTGATTAGATGAGTGGTACGCCATTATTGTCAGGTGTTCGAATAATTGAAAGTTCTTTATTGGGTCCTGGTTTAATTTCAACTTTTTTTTCAGATCTTGGCGCAGATGTAATAAAAGTTGAGCCACCTCAAGGTGACTATATTCGTCAGATGACTTGGCCCATAATCGATGGTGTTTCGCTCCTTCATTTACACACTCATCGTGGGAAAAAAAGTATCGCATTGAATCTTAAAACGGATGAAGGAAAATCTATTTATAAAGAACTTATTGAAAAAGCAGATGCGGTTGTAGAAGCTATGCGCCCTGGTGCTTTAAAAAAACTTGGTCTTGGATATGAAGAACTACAAAAGATAAATCCAAAAATAGTTTTCTGTACTTTGTCGGGGTACGGGTCCTCAGGCCCTTACCAAAATATGCCAAGCCATGGAATTGCTTATGACACCTGGGCTGGATTAATCACTCCAGAAATTGATGAGTTAGGTTTCACTCGTATTCCTAGAGACATGCCAAACGTTGGAATCAATGTTGGTCCGATGCTTGGAGCATTTGCATTGTTAGCTGGCATTACCCGTGCGAGAGAAACTGGTCTCGGATGTCAAATGGAACTTGCTCAATCAGATGCAGCGGCATATATGGATTGGTATCGGATTGAGACATGGAAAGCATATGAGCGTTCAGAAAATGAAGTTACCGGAAATCCATCTGATGATTATGAACGTCGACCACCAGGGCTAGCGGGAATGTGGGAAGGAGTCCGTTATCAAATATATGAATCGAGCGACGGTCATGTTTTGTTTATGGCTTCCGAACAAGCATTTTGGAAGAATTTTTGCGATGGAGTAGGCCGTTCTGATCTATTTGAGAAATGGCCTGGTTCTAAATACGCAGATCACGCTAAAGGAAATATTGAACTTCAACATGAACTTAAAGCCATCTTTAAAGAAAAAAGCAGTAGTGAATGGATTCAATTTAGCGAAGATGAAAATACCCCTATTGCTCCTGTTTACAATGCAAAAACTGCTCCCAATGATCCCCAATTTAAACATCGACTACCTTTTTACTCAATTGAAGATTTAGGTGCTGAACAACTTCCTTTGCCGGTAAATATTATTGGTGAAGAAACTGCTACTCCTTCAAAAGCCCCAACAGTGGGAGAAAACACGGAAGAAGTTTTATCTGGTCTCTTAGGTTATGACACAAACCGAATCAAGAACCTTCGCGACGGTGGAGTTTTTGGATGATCACAAAATTCTTAAACTGTTGAAATAATGAAATTATTGCTTCTGCCTAGCTTCATTCGCAGATTTATCCTCATTATTCTTCTTGGTCCATCTCTGGCTTTTTCTTTCCTGCTGTTTGCTCTCTCAATTCTTTTCTACCCAGTGGTTTTTATTCATGGAAAAGTTTCACTATCTAAAAATTCATCTTCTCGGTATATTCGTTTTTCTTTAATGATCGTTTGGTACCTGCTTATGGAGTGCTTGGGAGCAATAATTGCCTTAATTCTTTGGGTTGGGACTATGGGTGGATATTTTATGCACTCGCGGTCGTCTCAAAGAATGCATGCATTGGTTCAATACCTGTGGGCGTCTTCTCTTCTGATTGGTGTACGTCTTTTCTTTAATGCAAGGATTATTTTCCCAGATTGCTCGGTCTTCAATTCCGGCCCGCTTCTGATCGCAGCACAGCACAGTAGTTTTTTTGATGCTTTACTTCCAACTGTTCTATTAGGTAAAGGTGGTGGTTCTATTGTTCCTCGTCATGTACTTAAAAGTGCCCTTCTTCTCTCTCCATCTCTTGATTTTTACGGAAATCGTTTACCAAATAAATTCGTTGATCGAAGTTCTACTACACGTGATCTAGATATTTCAGGCGTCTATTCCATTGGAAAAGAACTACAGAAAGATGCGTGTATTATTTTTCCTGAAGGAACTTTTTACTCTCCAAAACGGTTTACAAAAGCAATTGAAAAATTGCAAGTATCAGACCCTGAACGGAGTGGAAAAGTAGCACAATTAAATCATTTACTCCCTATAAAACCTGGTGGGATTTTAGCTCTACTGTCATCAGCCCCAAATGCAGATTTAATAATGATTGGCCATTATGGATTGAGTTCTTTTGGTTCGTTTAAAGAAATCATAAACAACATTCCTTTTCAAAACCCAATAGAAATTTACGTGAAACGGATTCCTTCCTCCTCCTTACCTTCAGATACCTCTTCGTGTTTGAAATTCATAGATAATGAGTGGCTCAACATAGATAACTGGTTACAAAGTAAGATTAGGAACTATGACTGTCCCCATTGAAACAGACCTCTTGGAATTCGCAGCAAGGATTTCTTCTGAAGCTGCTGCTTTGACTTTAGATTGGTTCCAGAAATCAGATCTTCAAGTCGAATTAAAAAAGGATCAAACTGAAGTTACCGATGCCGATAAAGCTGTTGAAGACTACCTTCGGAATGCTATAAGTAATCAGTTTCCCCACGACACTATTATTGGGGAAGAGCATGAGAACTCTGATGGGTCATCAGCTAGGAAATGGATTATTGATCCAATTGACGGAACTGCTTCGTTCGTTCGAGGAGTTCCTCTTTTTAGTTCATTATTAGCTCTTATTGATGAACATGGTCCAGCAATAGGATCCATTCATTTACCTGCTCTTGGAGACTATGTCATTGCAGGACGAGGGTTAGGAGCACAGAGTTCCAGACAGAATACTTCAGTTTCAACTGTTAAAAATATTGAAAAAAGCTGTATTTCTTCTAGTAGTTTCGATATGCCATGGTGGCCGGAAAAGCCATTAACTGCGATTCTTTCATCTGGTGCAAAAACACGAACGTGGGGTGATGGTTACGGCTATTTTCTAGTTGCAACTGGCCAAATAGAAGCAATGATTGATCCATCACTTTACATTTATGATATTGCTCCAATGTTGACCGTCCTGCCAGAGTGTGGCGGTTCAATTACTACATGGAAAGGCCAATCCTCATTATTGGATCGCGAAGGATGGATAGCTACAAATGGACACATTCATGACGATTTGTTATCTCTTCTGCAATAAGTTGTTGCACTCTATTTAGTCAATCCGTCAAATTCAACTGTTTTTATGCCCTTCTGGGTTACTTTGTTTAAAAAATCTGTTGAATCAACAATGCCTGCTAACCCTCCTACGCATGGAGTAACTGCTAAGTCGTTTAGTGTCTCAACGATCGTTTCTATAACGATTGCTGTGGCTGTGGAGGGCGGACTAACGGCCCCTAACACACGTGTGGTTCTTTCATTTTCTAATCTTCCTCGTACTTCTACTCGAACTGCCCCTATACCCCCATCATTGTGTGGTGGAGTCAACATTGGGAGCCAAGCGGTAAATCTGTCTTGCCGGGTTGCTGAAAGCCTTGATGTAATTCGATAACTATTAGGAAACAAAGGTTGTAGTAATAACGCTTCAGGAAGGGCTGCTCTATAACAATCTGAACCGGCAATGGGTTCGGGAAACCACACTAATTCCCTTCCGGAACCACCTGGTCGTCGAACCCATTTACCATCCCACCAGTCCAAAGAAGGTCTTTTAATTGCTCGATGATGTTGCTTAGCGCAAGCTGATCCACCAGTTCCATCTTTAGCTATATGAATCTCGTCAACGTAATCAAATTCTTTAGCTGCAAACTGTGTTAAGACGCATGTTAAACCTGGAGAAAATCCTGCGCCAACAATAATTGAAACATTGTTTTCCTCTGCTAATGGTTTTAGCTTTAATAACCCTGCAATATCACTAATTCTGTCAGACGTTGAAATAACAGATATCCCTCTTTTAATAGCTCTTTGTGCAACTTCTAAGTGTTGTCCGGCTGGTGAAGTGATAATAAGGATAGATATTTCATTTTCTTCTATTCTTGAATTTTGTGATACAAAAAAATTTTCCTCTAGTTCATCAATCAGCGAAACAGTTTTTGACAAATTGACATCGTATAAATAAATAGGGTTTTTATTTTCTGATCCATTAAACCGTTGAACCAATTGGGACCCGACTGCCCCTAAACCCAAAACTCCAATAGATGTCATGCTTAGTGTTTAATCAGTTTCTAAATTTCGCCATCCGCCACTTTGTAACGGAATACTACCTGATTCACGTGCTTTAATAATCACTGATATTGCAACTGCTCCCAAAAGTGCTACAAATCCTCTGAATAGTAGCCTCATGTCGTAACTTCATATTTTTGTAAGAAAAGCATAATGTTTAGATTTTACTCAATCTGCATTATTTGGGAAATCTATAATTGTGTGGGCCTAGTTGGAGTTGAACCAACGACCTCACCCTTATCAGGGGTGCGCTCTAACCAACTGAGCTATAGGCCCATTTTCCTCATTGAAAGAACTCTACGATATCGCACAGAGTTAAAAGAACACGGTAGTGGCCTTAAAGAGAAACAGAAACCTTCGTTATCTGACTCGGCGGCGTCGAAGTCTTCGTGGAGGGGCAGGACGAACGGTTTCTTCTTCAATCATTGTTAGTCGCAACCCACCAGTGAGGTCACTTATTAAATTAAAGATTAAACACATTAAAACATTCATCGTGGATCCAGCGATAGCTAAAACAAGACCTCCAAGTGCATACCCTTTAAAAATCTGTTTTCCATCAAATATGAAAGTATCTAATGCGAATAACTCTGTTATCAATGTTTCTAGTTTTCCTACAGTTCCTGATGATTCAGCTACTCCCCAAACCATGAATCCAGCGATAAGGAAAATTGCCCAAAGACATGCATAAAACAGAATTGAAATTTTTAAAACTGACCATACTTCTATGTGTCTAACAATTCTTCTTACTCGGCGTGCTTGTAGCTTAACCCTTCTCCTTTTTTCAAAAATAGATATCTTTCTCTGTTTTTTCGGGCGCGAAGGTGGGGATCCTATCTTTCCAAAGAATTTTTCTTCTGCTTTGGTTAAGTCGGTGTCTGGATATACAGCTTCCTGTGTTTCAAGATTTTTTTGGTTTTCAATGGATTCAATCTCTACTGACTCTTCTTCGTTATCAGTTCCAATTTCCTCTTCATTGTTTGCTATGCCATTTTGTGTATCAGCCATTATGCGTAGTGTAGATGACGTGTGGGGTTATAGGGATGGCATACCCTTAATGAACCTTTAATTCTCTTCTTTTATGAATCTAATGATGTTTCTTCTAGTTCACCTTCTTGGATAACGGGTGCTATCGCTGTAACTTGTACCCCATCCTCGACGGCCATAAGTTTCACACCAGTCGCGCTTCTTCCCTGAACTGAAATAGAACTTACTTGCATTCGTATTATTACTCCATTAGATGAAATCATGAAGACTTCGTCGTCATCTCCAACTGCTCTACTTGCGACTACTTTTCCTCGGTCTTCTGAAAGCTTGATTCCTACAACGCCTTGACCGGCTCGGTGTTTAGGGTTGAAATTTTTCATTTCTGTTCTTTTTCCAAATCCTTTATCGGTCACTATTAAAAGGGTTTTTGCTTCTCTTGCGATACTGACAGCTACAACTTCATCTTCTGCTTTTAATTTGATTCCTCGTACTCCCCCAGCTGATCTTCCCATTGGCCGTGCTTCTTTCTCATGAAAACGCATTACTTTCCCATTTGAACTCACGAGGCATATGTCATCTTCACCTGTTGTTGGAATAACCCGAACTAATTCATCACCTTCTTTTAAGTTGATTGCTATTAATCCTTTGGAACGAGACTTGTCATATTCTGTGAATTTTGTTTTTTTAATCTGTCCTTTTCTAGTTGCAAAAACTAAAAACCGGTTTGTTTCATAATCTCTAGTATCAATTACTGCTGCTACTTTTTCCTCTGGTGATAACTGTAGGAGGTTCACAATCGCTGTACCCCTAGCTGTTCTCCCCATTGTCGGGATTTGATGAGCCTTTAATCTATATACTTTCCCTAAATTAGTGAAGAAAAGAAGATATGCATGAGCAGATGTGTGCAGAATTGTTGTGATTAAATCTTCATCTTTAAGGGCAGCTCCTGCGACTCCTCTTCCCCCTCTTCCTTGGCTTCTAAATTCATCGCTAGAAACTGTTTTTACATAACCGCCAGCGCTTAGAGAAAAGACAAGATCTTCATCTTCTATCAAATCTTCTATTAAAAAATCTCCTGGGTCAGCAACAAGTTTTGTTCTTCTTTCATTAGAAAATTCATCTCGAATCTCAGTAAGTTCATCAATAATAATATTTCTTAAAATTTTGTCATCAGCAAG
>Ga0315327_10000367_pt1 | contig 21762 bp, 24 predicted proteins | sample M110032315metaG_FD_203460 | JGI IMG/M metagenome (GOLD analysis project Ga0315327, IMG submission 203460) | Ammonia-oxidizing marine archaeal communities from Monterey Bay, California, United States - M1 100m 32315 | ecosystem: Environmental > Aquatic > Marine > Coastal | place: USA: California... | reverse complement strand
GCCCCGGCCGCCAGGCCATCTAGGCCGTCGGTCAGATTGACGGCATTGGCCGAACCGATGATGAGGAGCACGGCCCAGATCGACCAGAGAATCGAACCCAGTTCAATACCCGGCTGGTCGAAACGGGTGACAGACAGCGTGGTGTGGGTCGGTGCGTGTTCCAGCATCAGTACAGCGAAGGTAAGAGCCACTGCAAAGAGCCCGAGCATCTTGGCCCGCTTGTTGAGACCGAGGTTGCGCTCACGCACTACCTTGATCCAGTCGTCCATCAGCCCGACCACTCCCCCACTGATGATGGCCAGCATCACGAAGATTCCAGTGCGGGTATAGATGCCTCGGTAAAGGTCGCTCAGGACATAGCCCAGAAACGCCCCGCCGATGATGGCCAGTCCTCCCATGGTCGGCGTACCGGCCTTGGTGACGTGACCCTCCGGACCGTCGTCTCGGATGGGCTGGCCGAGCCGCAGACGGGTTAACCAAAGGATCAGCACGCGGGTACCGATGAGAGATACCACCATGGCAATGCCGGCTGCCAACAGGATCCGGATCACCGCTCTACCCCCGGACCGGACCCACTGTCCATTATCCGTGACCACTCCTCGACGACCACCGCGCGGTCGTCGAATGGGAGTTGAAGACCCGCCATCTCCTGGATGGTTTCGTGACCCCGGCCCGCCACCACGATCAGATCGGCGGCCGACGCTGCAGCCAGAGCGACGGCGATGGCACGACGACGGTCGGGCTCCACGAGCGGATCGGGTCGTTCCATTCCCGCAAGGATGTCCGCTATTACCCCCTCAGGTGGTTCACCCCTCGGATTGTCCGACGTGACGACCACGACATCGGCGGCTTCGTCGGCCATCTGACCCATGAGCGGCCGCTTCCCGACATCACGATCACCACCGCATCCGAACACCACCAGCAACCGCCCAGGTGCTGACGCACGCGCTTTGACCTGACCGTCCAGAACCTCCCGGGCGGCACCCAGTACCGCCGAGAGGGCATCGGGCGTGTGGGCGTAGTCGACGATCACGGTCGGACCGTCGGCCAACAGGACCGGCTCGAAGCGTCCGGGTACGGGAGGGGCAGCTGCGAGGCCGGCAACCACCTCGTCCTCCTCGCATCCCAGAACCATGGCCAACTCAGCAGCCACCAGCGCGTTAGTAACGGTGAACCGGCCACCGGTGGCTACCCGCACGGTCCGGCCCCTCCAGGTCAACGTGCATCCGTCGGGCCTCAGATCGGCATCGGTTCCTACTGGATCGACCCGTACGACTAACAGACCCGCCGCTTCGGCCACCGATGCCATGCGTGTACCAGCGGCATCGCCCACGTTCACGACCGCGTGGTTTGAGAAGCCTTCCTCGAACAGCCGGGCCTTGGCCGCCTCGTAGACGGCCGGGGAACCATGGAAGTCCAGGTGGTCACGTCCGAGGGTCGTGAACCCCACTGCGGCAAACGTGGTCCCATCCACCCGATGCTGGGCCAGAGCATGGGAGGAGACCTCAATCGCAGCCGCCTCGACACCGTCATCGACCCAACCGGCGATGGTGGCCTGAAGGTTCGTCGCCTCCGGCGTGGTCCGCTCGCCGGACAAGGTGCCCCATGACCCTGCGCGGCGGCCCGAGGTCTCGAGGATGAACCGGAGTAGGTGGACGACGCTCGTCTTGCCGTTGGTGCCGGTCACTCCCACAAGGTCAAGGGCCCTTGACGGCCAACCGTGGAGCGCCGCAGCCACCGGTCCGATGACGGCGCGCACCGAAGGCACGATCACCGTCGGTACCGTTGCGTCCCCGATTGACCGCTCAGCCAGGACCGCAATAGCACCGGCGGACACCGCTTCGGCGACGAAGCCGTGTCCATCATGGGTGCCACCGGGGATACAGCAGAACAGGTCACCATCGGTGACCTCCCGTGAGTCATGAACTACGCGGAGCACATCGGGATCACCGGTCGAGCCACATGGTTTCAGACCGGCTGTAGTAAGCAACGCGGCGAGCCGCACGTCAGCCTCCGGTCGAAGTAGCGGCCGTCTCAAACGCAGCTTCGTCGAGCAACCGCTGGTGTGCAGGCGTTACGGCCCGTACTCGACCGGCCTGTTCGAGACCCGCACGTTCAGATTCCGAAGGGATCCGTAGGCGACGGACCGCGAATTGGGCGAACTCCGAGAAGATCGGCGCAGCGGCCCTCCCTCCGGAGTAGTGGGCCAATGACGGCTCGTCGACCACCACAAGAACCACTAGTCGGGGATTGTCAGCCGGTAAGAACCCCGCGAAGCTGGCCACGTAATCACGGTCGCCCTCAGACCCGTAGCCGCCTTCCGGACGGGTCTTCCAGGCGGTCCCGGTCTTGCCGGCCACCCGGTAGCCGGGTACAGCGGCACGGGTGCCGGTGCCCGACTCAACAACCCCTTCCATCATCGCCACCACCTCGGAGGCCACCGTGGACGGGATAACCGTGGTGGTACGACCGGCACGGCGTGGCTCGAACATCCCCTCATCGTCCCGCGTTCCGAGCACCAGAGTGGGCGCGGGTCGAATTCCGGCGTTGGCCAGAGTGGCGTAGGCAGTGAGCATCTGTATCGGGGTGGTCGACACGCCCTGACCAATGGCGATGGTAGGGAGTGACGTTCCGGACCAACCCGACAACGTCAAGAGACTGCCGCCCGATTCTCCCGGAAAGTCGAGTCCCGACACCCGACCCAGGCCGAACTCGCGGAACTTGGCGTGGAGGGCCTCTTGGCCGAGATCAGTGGCCCACATGATCGTTCCGACGTTGGAGGAACGCCGTAACACGTCGGCTACGGAAAGGTCGACCGGATCGTGTAGTGGCGCATCACGGAATGTGGCGTCATGGACATCGATCCGACCCGGAACTTCCCGGACGGTGTCCGGCGAAGCGACCGCCGCATCCAGCACGGCGGAGAAGGTGAGCGGCTTAACTATGGAACCGGGTTCGTACGTCCACGTTGCGGCCCGGTGCTCACCAGAGGTCCGAATCTCGCCATCGTCGCCACGGACGACGGTGGCCGACGCCATTATCTGACCGGTAGCCGGGTCCATGGCCACCAAGATTCCGCTCTGCCCTCCGGTCCGCTCGACACCCTCGAATAGGAGTCGTTCGGCCTCGAACTGGAGTGCACGATCGATGGTGAGCACCAGGGTTCGTCCATGCGAGGGGGGTTCGACGTTGTACTCACCCCCCGGGATCGACGCTCCCCTCAGGTCGCGTTCCACAATCTTCCGACCGGGGACACCAGAGAGCAGCCCGTCGTAGACCAGCTCGAGACCGCTGATACCCACCGAGTCGATGTTGGTCCGACCGAGGACCCCCAACGCCGACCGTTCACCGGGGCGGACACGGGCCCGCTCCTCCATAATTCGAACCCCCGGTAAGTCGAAGTCCATGGCCGCTGCGGCCACCGCCGGATCGAGGTGGCGTCCGAGATAGGCGAACTGTCCGTCACCGGAAAGTCGGCGCTCGAGGAAGTCGATGTCTTCATCCAAAACAGAGGCGAGTAGACGAGCTACCTGGCGCGGATCTTCCACGGCCTGCGGGTTGGCGACCAACGACGGCAACGGAAGCGAGAGTGCCAGATCAACGCCGTTGCGATCCACGATGGCTCCCCGAGCGGCGGTAAGCGCCACTGACCGGATCCGCTGGGACTCGCCATAGGTCAAAAAGCGGTCCGGCTCGGCGATCTGGACCACGGCCAGCCTCCACACGAGGAGGGATGCAGCGATGAGCAGCAGCCCGCCGACGAATACCAGACGACGGCGTAATCCGATTTGAACGGCACGAAGGGGAACCTGGCGTGCCGCGCCGCGCCCCTCCGCCACGGTGGGATCCGGCCGACGACTCACCGGTCTCCAGGGGCAAAGGGATCGCCGATCGGCGCCGCGAGCCCGGATTTCGGATCCCCCGATAGGACGAGGTCCAACTGGAGACGTTCAGGCGGCGGCACCATTCCGAGACGGCCCTCAGCCACCCGGAGGATCCGATCCGGACTCTCAAGACGCGCCACTTCGTTACGCAGCACCTGTGCCTGCTCGAGTCCGGACTCCAGCCGACGCTCCAGGCGATCGAACTCGAATTGGTCGCCGATGACCACCACATGGAAGTTGGCCAGCACCAGCAGACCTGCGAAGAAGGCGGCAACTGCTAATAGACCGACCACACCGAACCGGGTCCCACCCATCGTGCGGGCTAGTCGCTGTCCCGCGAGCCGCTGCCCGGCCGTCCCTTGAGGAGGTGGGACCTCAGCAACGGGACCTATCGGAGTGGGCCGAGGCGTCCGGACCGGGCGAAGTACGGCCGTCATGGTGTCGCCACCTGACGTTCGACCCTTTCCACAGCCCGAAGTCGGGCGCTAACAGCACGGGGATTGACGGTGGCCTCGTCGTCACCCGGCGTCCAGCCAGCACGGCGAGCCATGACGACCGTCGGTTGGGCACCGCAGACGCAAGGGAGGCGCGGAGGGCAGGAGCACCCACCGGTGGCCGCCCGGTCGAATTGGTGTTTCACGATCCGGTCCTCGCCCGAGTGATAGGACAGGACCGCTCCCCGACCGCTGATCACCAGGCGTCGAATCGCCTCGTCGATGGCTCCCGCCAATTGGTCTAGTTCACCGTTGACCTCAATGCGGATGGCCTGGAAGGTGCGCTTGGCGGGATGGCCACCGCGGCGCCGGGCTGGGGCCGGAATCGCCTCACGTACCAGTTCGGCGAGTTGGGCCGTGTCGGTCACCGGTCGGGCGGCAACCACCGTCCGGGCGATCCGCCGGGCGTGACGTTCATCGGCGTACCAACGGAGGACCCGGGCCAGGTCCGCCTCGTCGTACTCATTGACGACCGCTGCAGCCGTGAGCTCCTGACGGCGATCCATTCGCATGTCCAGCGGGCCGGCCTCCCGATAGCTGAACCCCCGGTCCGCTTGGTCAAGTTGCGGAGAGGACACGCCAAGGTCGAACAGGAAGCCCGAGATTCGTTCCACGCCGACGGAATCCAGGGCTGTCGAGAGGTCACCGAAGGCCGAACGGTGCAACACCACCCGGTCACCGAAGGGAGCGAGGCGTTCAGCGGTGGCAGCCAGTGCGGCGTCGTCACGGTCAAGGCCCAGCACAGTCAGGTCGGGCCGTGCGGTGAGGACGGCTTCGGCGTGGCCTCCTCCACCGACCGTGGCATCCAGGATCACCCCTGCTGGTGCCTCCATCAACACTTCAAGGACCTCGGAACACATCACCGGAACGTGGTGAAAGGCCGACGATCCTGGGCTCTCGACCCTCAACTCTTCATCGAACTGCTCTGTCATGGTCCGGGCCGCATCCGTACCTGTCCGACCGCCTCGGCGCCTCGGCCCCGAAGCTCGTCCCTCGACCGTCCCCCGATCAGGCGGCACCCGTCGGGATGTCTCCCCGAGTCGGGCTAGATGGCAAGCGGGCGGAGTAGGGGCCTCCCATCCTGCCGATCGGGGGACGGTCCAGGGACGAGCCAAACGGCGTCGGTCGTCCTGGTCTTCAGATCGCGTGGGTGCTGGTCGTCTCCTGTGTTCGGTGTGTCGTGTTCGGTGTGGTCTCCGGCCTGCTCCAGTCAGGTCGAGGCGAGCCGGTGAGGGGTGATCAGATCCCGCCGCCGCGCAGGAATAGGTCGGCCACCGACTGATCGAGGTCGGCAGACATGGCCGCCCAGGTCTCGGCATTCCAGATCTCGAGGGATTCGACCGCTCCGCAGACCATGACGTCGTGCTCGAGGGAGGCGAAGGTACGCAGTCGTTCGGGAATGGTGATACGCCCCTGGGCGTCGGGCCGGACGATGCTCGACGCGTGGGCCACCTGCTTAGGGGAGAGAGGATCAATCTCGCCCGCTCGGACCTGCTCACCGAGACGACCAATCATCTTCTCGAAGCGTTCGGGCTCCCAGAGCGAGATACATCCGGCGTTCGGCAGCAGATAGGCCGATTCGGCAAAGTGGCTGCGGAACCGGGCGGGGAGTACGAGTCGGCCCTTGTCGTCCAGCGTGTGGTCGTGGGTTCCCACGAAGACCATGTCGATGCCTCCCCTCTGCTCGTCCGGTGGTGTCGATTTCCGTGGGGGGGAGGGAACCGGTACCGTTCACTGCTAGGTCCCCACTGCTCCCCACAAGGCCCCACTCTAACCCTTTTCCACCCCTTCAATGCAAGTAGCCCCCACCACAAATCGCGTAATTCCCATCACAGGCGCGCGCGGGCCCTGGACCTGCAGGAACTGCACCGGGAGCTCGGCTCAACCGGTGGAGGAAATGGCCTCCATGAAGGCGTCGAAAAGGTGATCCGCCGCGACGACACCCGTAGTGTCGACATCGGCCACGCCGGGAATCACCACACCGGAAACGGTGGCCTGGACCTCGGCCAGCAACTCCGCACGTGGCACTAGGCCGAGCAAGTCGATCAGAGGGGCCACCGATCGCGTTGCGGCATCGGCCCCCAGCAGCACCGCACACTGGAACCGGGCTCCGCTCCGGTCCCGCCGCTGGCTGATCCCCACCACCTTGCGACCTTGGGACACCACCTCACCGGCGGCCCGGCTCACGAAGCACACGGCCCGGCCGGCCAACCCGCAACAGAACGAGCCTCGATGGACATCGGTCTCCACGCCCGATACGGCCAACGCCTCGGACCAGGCAGCTCCCAACCACATGGACGACCGTCCCACGTCGTCATTCCACAATGGATCATTCCGTGGCACCAGCACATCGACCCAGAGGAGTCCGTCGTGTTCCAACAGGACCGCTCCCCCGCCTGACCGGCGTCGGACCACGTCCAAACCCTTCGCGGTTGCTCGATCGACCAGCCCGGAAGGCGCCCGTTGGCCGCTCCCCAGCACCACAGTTGAGTGGGACACCCGGTGACGCAGTACCGACCGCTCAGAGATCTCTCCCACCGGTCCGTGTCGGTCAGCCACCGAGCCCACCGGCCAACGCACGTTCCATCCGGTCATTCAGTCACCCGGGAAGCGTCGAACCCATTGCAGCCACACGATGACGTCGTCAACCGACGGCGCCGCCGTCGGATCGCCGTACTGCGTGGTCGTCCGAAAGGCCGCATAGGCCCGAGCCGGCACTGGAAGGAACGGGGGACGCCGCCACCAGTGCCGATCAGCCAGACGGTGGGCCTGCCGAAGGGCCACGCCCCACAAGACGGGGCGCACCGCTACCGCCGCCGCTATCCGTGCAAACCACCGAACGCCCATCAGTTGCAATCCTCCCCCAAGGGAGGGGCGTTGGAAAGCACACCGTCGCCACGGTGGTGGTGCCACACTGCCGCCGCCCCCACCAACGGGCCGTCGGCCCCCAGGCCGGCCGGCACGATGCGCGCACCCCGGGTGAAGGACAGACCACACCTCTCACGAAGCGCCTCCTCGGCCGCATCAAAAAAGGGGGCGCCGAAGCCGAGAGCCACCGAACCGGCTACCACTACCAATGGGAGGTCGAGCAGGTTCACCACGTCGGCTACTCCCCGACCCACCATCATCCCAACCCGACGACGAACCTCGTCCGAGGCCTCGGCGGCAGGTGCACCGGTGGCCAGAGCAATCGCCGTCCCCGACGCCACTGCCTCGAGGCAACCCCGGGACCCGCAGGCACAATCCGGGCCGCCGGGGTCCACCACGAGGTGGCCGATATGGCCAGCGTTGTCGGTGGCGCCATCGACCAGGCGACCGTCGAGCACGATCCCCCCACCGACGCCGGTCGAGACAACCATCGCCAGGAAGTTCCGGTGGCCGGCCGCCGCCCCGCACCAGCCCTCACCAAGAGCCAACGCCTTGGCGTCATTGTCGACCACGACGTCCAGCCCGGACCGCTCGGCCAACAGGCCCGCCAACGGAAGGTCGTCCCACAGGGGAATGTGCAACGGGGACATCCGTCGGTCACCCGGCCCACCCGCCATCGGGCCGCCGCATCCCACGCCGACTGCATCAGCGCGGTCGACGAAAGGTTCGACTATGGACCAGAGCGCTTCGAAGGTGCCGTCGATCGTTTGTTCACCGTCCAGAGGTACGGGACCAGGGTCAGCGTCGACATCGGCAAACGCGACGGTTGCGCTCTGGCGTTGGTCGATCAGCCGACCATCGCCGTCCACCAGACCCGCAGCCAACTTGGTCCCACCCACGTCGATGGCCAGCACCGTGGGTCGGCGGTCGGCTCCTCTGGTCAGATCCGGCCACCCTCACCGCGCCGGAAACGGTCACGCATCCGATCGCGGGCCCGAGCCCGGGTTCCGCCTACCGCATCGCGCAAGGAGGCAGTACGGCCGGAATCGGCGACCTGTCGCAGACCGGTACGGCCGACCTGTCGGGCGTCGCGTTCGAGACGAAGTGCCGAACCCAACATGACCAAAAAGCCCACAAAGGCCAGCATGTACGACGTCGAAAGGGTCGCCACCATCAGGGTGACCCCAGCTACGAATCCACCAACCGCCCACTTCATGGACCGCAACGGCTGGGTATAGACCGTCGTCTCGCTCACCTCGCGGACCAGACGGGGATCCGTCTCAATGAGACGTTCCTCCATCTCGCTGAGGATGCGTTCCTCTTCCTCGGAAAGTGGCACCCCTCAAGCATCGCACAGCGGCGCGCGAGCGGCAACGCGTCCGCTCATCGAAAACGGGGAACCGACGGGTCAGACGTCGGGCCCCCACTGGCTGTCACCGATCTCCTTAGGTCCCAGTTCGTCAGCTACCGCCGGTCCAATGGCACTGTTCCCGAAGCGCTCCCGGATCTCATCCACAGCTCCCTCGGCGGCCCGCCAACCGGGCGCCCGTCCCTCCGCGACCTCGATGTCATTGAAGCGGAGTTGACGGACCGAACCGTCCTGGAGATTGCCAAGCGAAACCCCGAGAAGACGGATCCCCGGGGTGGTGTCCACTGAATCCACCAGTCCGGTGGCCACCTCGAGGATCTCCACGGCCAGGTCGGTCGGGTCGGCAAGCGTGTGGCTACGGCCCATCGTGGTGAAGTCCGGGTAGCGCAGTTTCACCGACACCGTGCGTCCGGCCACCCCTGTGGAGCGGGCCCGACGGGCCACCGCGTCAACCATACGAACGAGGTGGCGGCGAATCTCCAGCGGGTCGGCTAGGTCCCTGGCAAATGTCTCCTCGTGCCCGATCGACTTGGTGACCTGCTCGGGTTCCACCGTGCGATCATCGATTCCACGGGCGAGACGCCAGAGTTGGCTGCCCACCGTCCGGCCCAGCGCTGAGACCAGCGTGTCGGCCGGTACGCCCCGGAGGTCTGCCACCGTTCGAACCCCAAACCGTTCCAGACGCTCGAAGGTACGCGGACCGACCCCCCACACGGCCTGAACGGGAAGTGGATCTAGAAACGCCTCCACCCCGTCGGCCGCCACCACCGCAATGCCGGTTCCGAACACGGGGCCAGCGAGACCGGCCTTCGGCTTGGCCTGCCCGCTGGCCAACTTGGCCAGAAACTTGTTCGGGGCTACACCGACACTGCAGGTCAACGACTCACTCTCCGAGAGGTCGTTCCTGATGGCTGCCGCTACCTTCTCCGGAGACCCGTGGAGCCGACTGGCGCCCGACACGTCTAGGAACGCTTCATCCAGAGAGAGCGGCTCGACCAGCGGCGTGTAGCGGCGGAAGACCTCCATGATCCGACCGCTTACCTCTCCATAAAGTCGGTGATCACCCCGGAGGAAGACGATGTCGGGGCACAGCCGTCGAGCCCGGGTCGACGGCATGGCCGAGCGGACCCCGAAAGCCCGAGCCTCATACGACGCGGCCGCCACGACGCCACGATCTCCCTCGCCACCGACCACCACCGGCCGACCTCGAAGCTCGGGACGACGCACCACCTCAACGGACGCGAAGAAGGCGTCCATGTCAACGTGCAGGATCGGGGTTTCGGTGCTCACGTTCCCTACTGGTCGACCACGCGCTCTACGACAAGGTCCTCAGCCCGGAGACCCCAGGCGGTGAAACCGTGCTCGCCGCATCGGTCGCGAACCGGATCGCCCAGCCAAGCGGCTAAGGGTTCACTCACCCATACCGGCGCCGTAGCCACCAGGGCATCTACCTCGCCCACATCAACAAATCGGGCGTCCTCCACGATCCCATCCGGGTCGTCGAATGACATCAACCCGGACCACGAAACGGCCCGGTGGACCACTACGTCCAGCGTCATCTCGCGGTCAGGGAAGTCCACCCTCACGCGGTAGCAGGGCCCAGTCCATCCAGCGACCTTGAGCCCTGTCTCTTCGGCCACCTCACGGGTCAGTGCGTCCAGCGGCACCTCACCCGGATCGACCACCCCGCCGGGAGGCGTCCATTCGACGGCACCACCACGACGTCGGTTGGCCACCAACAGAATCTCCTCAGACCCCTTGCGCCTTTCGGAAGCGATCACCAGGAGGCCACCGACGACGATCCACTCCCGGGCCTGCAATTTCCTATCTCCACGATGAGGGTCCCCAGCCGTCGACCACATCTTCCGGGGGTCCTCGTGTTCGGCCATCGTCGCAGTCTGACAGCCGCCCGAAGGGGGCCGGTAGCGTTCGGGCCGTGAACGAACCACGACCAGTCGACGACGCCTCCGCCGAACCGTCCACGTTGGCCCGGGCGTTGGCCCTGCTGGCCATTCTGGCAGCCGGAACCTGTGGAGGCCTCGTGGGCCACTCGGTGACCGACCTGCAATGCGCCGAGGGTTGCCCCATGCTGGCCGGGTCAATGGGACTCGTCGGCGCGGTCCTGGCGGCGGCTGGTGTCGCCGTGGTGGCCGTGCTCGCCTTGCGGGCCATGGCTGAGTGGGAGACCACCGAACGCCAACGAACCGCCCGAGACCGCCACCCGGTGGACTGATCCGCCCCACCGTGGCCGATCCCGACACGCTCCGCGACCTTGCCCTAGCGATAGCGCGGGCGGTCGCCCCCGCAATTGGACAGCAGGCCGGACAGGTGGATGTGTCAGCCACCAAGTCAACATCCACCGACCTGGTGACCGAGGTTGATCGCTGGTCCGAGGCGCAGATCGTCAGCCGTATCCTCGACGACCGGCCCGATGACTCGATCCTCGGCGAGGAAGGAACTGGCGTGACCGGAACTTCCGGGGTGCGTTGGGTGATCGACCCCATCGACGGAACCACGGACTTCGTGTACGGCCATCCAGGCTTCTCCATCTCCATCGGCGTGGAAGTGGACGAAAACCCAGTCGCCGGAGTAATCGTGGATCCTCTACTCGGCGACGAGTTCTGCGCTGCGGTCGGCCACGGCACGACCCGCAACGGCGAGTCGGTGCAGGTGAGCAACGTGGACGAACTACCGCGGGCACTGGTGGCCACCGGCTTCTCCTACGACGCCGAGCGCCGGCGTCGCCAGGCCCAGGTGCTCGTCGAGGTGCTCCCCCGGGTGCGAGACATCCGACGGATGGGCGGCGCTGCACTGGACCTGGCTTCGGTCTCGTGCGGACGGGTCGACGCCTACTTCGAGCGGGGCCTGAACCCGTGGGACTGCGCGGCGGGTGCAGTGCTGGTGACCGAAGCCGGGGGTCGGGTAACCGACCTCGAAGGACGTCCCACAACCGGAGAAATGACCGTGGCCGCCCCCCTTGCCATCCACGGACCGCTACTGGATCTGCTCCGATCTGCCGGCGCCGACCGTGTCTAATCCAGCTACCCAGCAGGATTCCTCCGATGGCTCTATTGGAGCCATGGCCGGTAGCGCTATGGAGAAGCGAGACGCCGAGATACACGATGAGGCGACAAGCGGTGCTCCCATGGGGCAGCATCGTGGGGTGAGCACCCGAATCCTGACCGTCGAAGACGACGAACGCATTCGAACTGCTGTCCGCCTAGCCCTCGAAGAGGAGGGCTGGGACGTCGAGGAGACGGCCAGCGGCGAAGAGGCACTCGAGGCGTTCACCCGCCAGCCCGCTGACGTTGTTCTCATCGACATCATGCTTCCCGGCATCGACGGGTTCGAGGTGTGTCGGAATATTCGTCGCCTCGGCGACGTCCCCATCGTCATGGTCACCGCCCGGTCCGACAGCCACGACGTGGTCGCCGGCCTCGAAGCCGGTGCGGACGACTACCTCCGCAAACCGTTCGACCCCAAGGAACTTTCGGCGCGGATACGGGCCCTTCTCCGACGTGTCCGGACCGACGATGGCCCACCGACTCGAATCCAGGTCGGGCAACTGGAGGTCCTGCCCGAGGAGGGCGTGGTTCGCCACGCGGGAGACGACGTCCACCTCACCCGCACCGAATTTCGACTTCTGGTGGAGTTGGCCGCCGCCGACGGTCGGGTACTGAGCCGCGAGGACCTCCTGGAGAAGGTCTGGGGATACGACTATTTCGGGGACGGCCGACTTGTCGACGTCCATGTTCGACGACTCAGAACCAAGATCGAACCCGACCCAGCAAACCCCCGGTACGTGATGACTGTCCGAGGCATGGGCTACAAGCTCCAGACCTGAAACGATCCTCTTGAATTCACCCATGACCGGCAGACCAGTGGCCGATGATGCGAGCCGCCTCGGACTCGGCGGCCGGATCGCCATGCTGTTCGCGGTGGGCGGCCTGTTGGTGTCGAGCCTGTTGGCCATCAGCACGCTGGTAATGACTCGACGCCAGCTCGTGGAGTCTCGGGAAGGCGCGGCAGCGGCCATGGCCGTTGGTAACGCCACCCGACTCAGCAATCAGCTCACCCCCGACTCCACCATCGAGGACCTTCCGACCATCGCCGACTCGTTGACTCGGCTCGAAGGTGGCCAGCGGATCATCCGACTCGGGGACGACTGGCTCCCCGCTCCCGAGCTGGACCACGACGACCTCCCACTTGATCTCCTCGAACGGCTCGAGCAGCGCGCCGCCGGCCAGGTACTCGCTCCGGTGCGCGGGGACCCCCACTTCGTGGTCGGCATCCCCCTGACCGCATTTGACGCCGATTACTACGCCGTAGTCGATCTGGTCGAGGTCTCCGACACGCTCGATGACCTGCGGATCATCCTGTTGGGGGCTGGCGCGGTGACCACCGTGTTGGCGGCCCTCCTCGGGTCATGGGCCAGCACCCGGGTACTCCGGCCTCTCCGAAGGATCCGGGGGGCTGCCGAGGCTATTGCCGGTGGCCGTCTCGATACCCGGCTCAGCCCGCAGGCCGATCCCGACCTGGATCGCCTCTCGGACTCCTTCAACGAAATGGCCCGAGCCCTCGAGGATCGAATCCACCGCGACGCCCGCTTCGCCTCCGACGTCAGCCACGAACTCCGGAGTCCGCTCACCACCCTCATGGCCGGCGTCGGGGTGCTGGATGCCCGCCGTGACGAGCTCTCGGAGCGGTCCCGTACCGCCCTCGACCTCCTCGTGCAGGACCTGGAACGGTTCAACCGCCTAGTAAACGAGTTGATGGAGATTTCGGGTTACGACGCCGGCGTGGCCGACCTGGACCTCTCCGAGGTGGACGTCGTCCGGTTCCTGCAGGCCACTGTCGCCGCCGACCCAGCACTCGTCCTAACCATCCCGCCCACCACCGGGTCACTGGTCATCAACGCCGACAAGCGGCGTCTGGCCAGGGTCATGGCCAACCTGTTGGACAACGCCCGCCGGTACGGCGGTGGCATCACCGCCGTCATCTTGGAACACGATGAGACAATTCGCATCGCCGTCGAGGACGAGGGACCGGGTATTCCAAAGACGGAGCGCCACGAGATCTTCGACCGGTTCGCCCGCGGCTCAACCGGCGGTCGTCGTGGTGACCACAGCGGCACAGGGCTGGGGTTGAGCCTCGTGGCCGAGGATCTCCGCCTCCACCGGGGACGCGTGTGGGCCGAAGATCGAACGGATGGACGCGAGGGTGCCCGTTTCGTCCTGGAATTGCCGCTTTCCCTGACCCTCGGGAACTCGGAGGTGGAGTGGTGATGCGTGCCATCGTCGGAGCCATCGCTCGAGGGCGGTGGGCAGCACCGGTCTTCGTTGCGGCAATCACGTTTGCCGCCTGTGGCATTCCACTGGACGACGCCACCCGCGATCTGTCCGTTAACCTACCCGACGCCCTCCTTCCGGCTGCGTCGACCACCACCGAGGCGCCGGCACCCACCGAGACCGTGCAGATCTTTCTTGCCCGGGTCGACGCCGCAGACCGTCAGATCTTGGAACCGGTTGACCGAGACATTCAGGGCGACGGCTCGATCAATGTGATCCTGGCCGAGGTATTCGCTGGACCGAGTGCAGATGAACAGGACGCGGGGTTGATCTCGCCGTTCGCCGAGGGCAGCGAGGTGATCGGAACCGTGCTCGAGGACGGACTTCTGGAGGTCCACCTCGACACCCTGGAAGGCTTTCCCCATGACGACAGTGCCGGGAATCGTCTGGCCTTCGCCATGCTGGTCTGCACGGCCGACCGGCTGGTGGCCGGTGCCGAGATCGACCGGGTGGTGGTGTTATTGGAAGGTGAGACCGGGCTGGAAGCGATCAACGTGCCGGTAAGCGACGGCGAACCTCCCGAGGAAGGTGCACCGGTGAGCTGTGCCAACTACCTGTCGTTGCTGCCCGGCCAGCCGGAGGGTTGACACGACCACAGAGGTAGCTCAGGAACCCAAGCGATCGAGAGCGCCTCGGAGGTTTCGGGCCGCCTGACCCATGCGTTGCTCGTTCTCGATGAGAGCGAAACGCTCGAACCCCTCACCACCGGGGCCCAAGCCCACGCCGGGCGATACGGCGACGTTGGCCTCACGCACCAGCAGCGAGGCGAACTCGACCGAGCCCATGCCCGAGTACTGCTCAGGAATTGGGGCCCAGGTGCCGGTCAGCCGGAGGGGGTTCCGACCTCGATCTGTGCCTTGAGGTCATCAATGGCCGCGTGGACGACCTTGGCCTCCAAACGCCGTCGGACGAAGCCCGGCAGCCGAATCAGCAGGTCGACGTCGAGGTCGTACATGACCCGGGTGGCCGCGTCATCTCCCGGGACCGGAAGGAACTCGTATTCGCCGCTCATGCGTTCGAGAAGGTCACCTTCAACGAGTCGCCAGGAGATGCGAAGTGGGTTGGACCCGTAGTTGTAACGCAGCGTGTAGTTGGTGCTTCGCCCCATGGCGGCGGCACGAAAGGCCACATCACCCGGACGGCCCTGATCATCGCGGACAAGGACCGTGGCCTCCTTGATGTCTGGGGCCCACTCCGGCAGGCGTTCGACGTCAAGCACCGTCTCGTAGCAGTCCTCCGGCGTGGCCCGCACGATCGTGTGCTGGCTGGCGTGATCGGTCATCGTCGGCCTCCTCTCGCCCGGACACTACCGGTCGTCGAACTCGCCGTGGCGTTCCCCCTAGTCATTCATGACCGGAGTTCAGCATCGTCAATTCCTGAGCGGAGTCGGGCAGCCAGCACGTCGTAGGAGAACTCGATCTCGGCCCGTTGGCGGGCCCGGCGGCCCATCTCTCGTCGGCGGGTCTCGTCATCGAGGAGGTCAGCCAGGGCATCGGCTACCTGATCCGAGGCGTCGGGACGTGGGACAACCAAGCCGGTTTCGCCGTGGACCACCGCCTCGGCCGACCCACCGCTCTCGCCGGCCACCGCCGGTACACCGGCCGCTGCAGCCTCCACGAAGACGATGCCGAAGCCTTCCTGCTCAAGTCCACCCCATCGGTTTCGACACGACATCGAGAACACGTCGCCCGCTCCGTAGAGGCCCGGAAGGACCTCGTCAGGGACCCGGCCCAGAAGCCTTACAGGAGCACCAGTCGAGGCGATCAACCCCTCGAGGCGCGCCCGGTCGCGTCCCGAACCGGCAATGGCCACCACCACGTCGGGAACCCGGTCACGAAGTCGCGCCGCGGCACGGATGAGGGTGTCCATTCCCTTTCGGGGCACCAACCTACTGACGCTCACCACGAGCGGGGCATCCACCGGTAGGCCCAACTCCTGACGGACCGATGCACGCTCAGCCGAGTCGAGCGGTTGGAACCGGGCCGTGTCGACACCTGGTGGAACTACCACGGTGGGGAGCGACCGGCCGGCCGCCCGTTCAGCCTCAGCCGCCGGGTACCGCCCGGCACAGATGACCAACGACGCCCCCCGCAGGACCCGTCGGAGTAGTTGGCGGGTGCCGGGAAGCCGCCCAGGAACGGTCACCTCGGCCCCGTGCAGCACGACGGCGTAGGGCAGCTCCACCTTCGGGGCGACATGACCCACCGGCAGCGCCGGGTCCCAGATGACCAGATCAGCCCTGTGGGCCTCGGCGAGGCGGCCGACCCGCCGCGACACCATCGGCGTGGGCAACAGGACCGGTTCACGGCTTCGACTCACGGCAAAGTCCTGTGCGGCATCGAACTCGCGAGCACCCTCGTACGGCGTGCTGTGTACCGCCACCGAGTCGGCAGGCAGCCGCCTCCAGAGCTCCCAGAGGTAGGACTGGATGCCTCCAACCTTTGGCGGGAAGTCGTTGGTAACCAGAAGATGGCGCCTCACGACCCCACCCTGCCGGTCAGGGCGGCCAACTCCTCGGCCACGTCGGGCGACGAGTCGTCGATCCCGTCGAGCAAATCCAGCCGGTCCAGTCGACCGGCTGCCCAGACGGCATGGCTGCGAATGAGTGGGTCAGGGTCGGCTAGGGCCCGTCGCATCTGACGCACGACGTCGGGGTCGGTTCTCGATCCCGTGTTGCCTAGTGCCACCAGAGCGTTACGGCGCAGGTACCGAGGGTCACGTTCAGCGATGTACCACCGTCCGAACCGTTTGAGGAGCTCGTCGTCGGTGGCGTCAAGCACGTCGGATAACTCGACGTCCGCTCTGAGGTCCTCCCTTCCCTCGGTGGTCCGTTCGGATCGACCCACCGGGCAGACCTCCTGACAGTCGTCGCAACCGTAGAGCCGCCCGCCGAGGGCTTCACGGAACTCCCTCGGGATGGGGCCCGGCGCCTGGACCAACCAGGCGAGGCAACGTCGAGCGTCGATCACACCGTTGTCGAGGATGGCACCCGTTGGGCAGCCGTCAAGGCACTGTCGGCAGGTACCGCAGCCGTCTTCTAGGGGGGGCGACGGCGCCAGGGGCGCGTCGGTGACCACCGACCCGAGCACGAACCAACTTCCCCGGCCGGGGACCAGCACGTTGGCGTTCCTTCCCCACCAACCCACGCCAGCCCGTACCGCTGCCGCACGATCGACCAGCGAGTTGTCGTCGGCGACCACGACAGCCAACCAACCATCGGACCTGAGCCGCTCGGCCACCTCCTGCAACGAGGCACGAAGGTCGGCGTAGTGGTCGTGGCGGGCATAGGCGGCAATCCGCATCCGACCGGCACCTACCTCAGCCAGCCGGGCCGCCGGGGTCCGTCTTGCACCAACCACCAGGGAGCGTGCCCCGGCGAGGATCCGGGTCGGGTCGGTCGATCGAGCCGGGTTCCGGAAGGTGAACTGCATGCCGCCGTGGAGGCCCTCATTACGGCGTCGTTCGATCTCTCTTCGGACATCATCGAACGGGTGGGCGCCGGCCACGCCAATGGCGTCCAATCCTGCGGACGACCCCACCGCAAGGAGCGAATCACGAAAGGCCTCCGATTCGACGGCAGATTCTGCCGCGGGCTTGTCGGAGGGGTGGCCGATCGACATGGTCTCAGCCTCCCACGCCGATCGGACCCCCGAGGCTGGTCAGGTGCGGTGCGAGTGACGAAGTGGCGGGACCAGGCCAGACTCCCCTAGTACCCGTAACGCCCGGAACTCATCCAGATCGACCACCACGGCGTCGTCAGGGTCACGTGCACACAGGAAGGTCACGATGCAGTCGTCGCACGTGGAGGTATCCCGCTCGGAACAGGTCTCGCAGTCGATCACCAGGACCTCATCGCTCGAGTCCCGGTCGCCTTTCCCGTGCTGGTTCTCATGCTTAATCTCATGTTGATTACTCATGTGGATCATCCTGACGACCGGCTGTGACAGCCCCACTCCCCGGGGACGGTCCCACCACCACAGGTGAGCGGATGACGCTGCTGGCCAACAATGAACGCCGAGGATGCGGCAGCAAGATGCGGCGCCCAGTCGGCGCTCTGGCCTCCGCTTTGGACCATCGTGATCGGTTCCCCTGCCCCTCCTAGTTAACGCACGTCGGGTAACCGAGTTCCGTGGCGGTGAAGTGCGCGGGCTCACACCGTCAACTCCGAGCCACTGGAGTTCTCCACAGGATAAGAACCCGTTCCCAAAGGGCCCGTCCCCAATGAGCAGCGACAAACTGCACTGCGTGACCTCGGGATTCCAACGGATACCCGCCGGATCATGATTGAGCACTGCGGCGACGCCCTGACCGAAGCGGTCCGCCGGCCACCCTCCTTCCGGGCACAGCCCGAAACCACAGCGAGACGCTGACTACCGTCTGGCGGTGTCCGATCCCCTCCGCCCCGACTGGTCCTACCTCCGACCCATGCCCTCCATCCTCTCGGGCTCCCCCGCCGTCTCCTTGCTCGGCGTCATCACGGCCACCCTCCTGACCCTGAGCCTCGTCGGATGCGCTCCCGAGGAGTCCGCTACAGACCGGCCAGTGGCCGCCCCAGCCAATATTGGCTGCCCGGGCGAGCCGGTGCCCACCGAACTCACGGTCACCTGCCATCGAATCGAGGTGGAAGGCGCTTCGCTCTCCGTCGCCGTCCTACACGCGCCCGACCCTGACGGGGCACCGGTCCTTTTCCTCCATGGCGGACCCGGCGGTCGGGCCGTCGCTGATCGGGATCGATGGCTTGCTCCCCGGTCGAAGATTCTCGCCAACCACGACGTGGTCCTCGTGGATCAACGAGGCGGTGGCAACTCGACCCCGTCGCTGGACTGTCCTGAGATGGAACACCGCGGGCCACAAGACAACGCTCAAGAGGGTCTGGCCGGAGACCGATCCTGTCGCAACCGGCTGGTCTCGGCTGGATTCGAACCATCCACCGTGACTGTCGGACGGATCGCCGCAGACCTGGTGGCCGTCCGACAAGCCCTAGCTATCGATCGGTGGCATCTTCACGGTGTCTCGTTTGGTACCCGGATCGCTCTCGAGCTCCTCCGCACCGACGACGCCGCCATTGTCTCCCTGGCGCTGGACTCCGTAGTGCCTCCCGACGCCGACGAGACTGCCGACCTACCTGATGGCATCGTCGCCGCTCTCACCAAACTCGAGGACCGCTGCACAGACGACGGTTTCTGTCCCATCGGGGTTCTCGAACCCCTTCGTCGAACGCTCGACCGACTGGCTCACGACCCGACCGTGGTTCAGGTCGACAACCGGTCATTCACCTTCGACGACACTGCCTTCCTGGCCGCGTCCGTCCGAACCCTGAGTCGCCCCGACGGCCCGGTGGCTCTTACAGAAGCCATCGCACTCGCCGATGCCGGACGTCTAGCCGAGGCCGTGGACCGCCTGGCGCCGGTAGACGCATCGGCCGGAACCAGCCGCTCGGCCGGTGACGCCCTGGCCGAGGGGGCGTGGGTAGCGGTGACGTGCGGCGACCAACGCCCAGGCATGAGTTTCGAACCAACCGACCTCAACGATCCAATCCACCGGGCCGAACACGGTCGCTGGTTGGATCTCCGGGCCCGGTGCGCAGCTTGGAAAATTCCGTCCTCCGATCCGGCGACTCGGACCCCGGTGCGATCGGCGGTCCCCACGCTGATCCTGGCTGGCGAACTGGACCCGGTCACCCCAGCCAGATGGGCCGCGACTGTTGCCCGCTGGCTCGATGACGTGGAGGTGGTCGTGTCCCCCCGCTGGACGCACGCACCATCCACCTGGAATTCGTGTGCCGCCCACCTAGTCACCCGGTTCCTCGACACCGGGGACCGCCCGACCGGAGGGTCGACGGACTGCTGACCTCAACTCGAGATCGAGTCCAGAACTACGCCGGCGGAACCGTCGGCGAGTGCCGCCATAGCCCGTTCTAGGCCATCCGCGATCCCGTCGGCGATGCCGGCCACCACTAGGCCGGCCCCAGCGTTCAGGGCCACGATGTCGCGACGTGCCCCGGTCTCCGAACCATCGAACAAGGCCCGGGCGATGTCAGCGTTGCGGTCCGGGCCGCCACCGGCCAGATCGACCGGATCGGCCAATGAGAGCCCGAGATCGGTTGGATCCAACGTCCACTCGGTGACCGCCCCCTCGCGGAGTTCGAGGACCCGGGTCGGCCCGGTCAGGGCAATCTCGTCGAGATCAGCATGACCGGTGACCACCCAGGTGTGGACTGAGTCATTCGCCCGGAAGACCTCGACCATCCGATCGGCCAGAGCAGGATCGGCGGCACCTATCAGCTGGCGGAGGGGCTGTCCGGGGTGGGACAGCGGGCCTAGGACGTTGAACACCGTCGGAATCCCCAGCCCAGCGCGGATGGGCCCGGCGAACCGCATCGCCGGATGGAACGTCCGGGCGAAGGCAAACCCGATCCGGTGCTTGACCACCTGTGCGGCCAACTGCTCAGGAGCAATGTCGATATCGACGCCGAGAACCTCGAGGACATCAAAGGCGCCCGAGGTCGACGAGGCCCGACGGTTCCCGTGCTTGCAGACCGTTGCTCCTCCTCCGGCGGCCACGAAACAGGCCATGGTTGAGACGTTCAGGCTGGCCTCGCGACGACTAGCTACCCCACCGGTGCCGACGATGTCGATCGTGCCGTCGGGGAGGACCAGTGGCTCTGCCATGGACACCATTGCCCGAACAAGTCCGCTGGTCTCCTCGACCGTCTCACCCTTGACCTTCAGTCCGACTAGAAAGCCAGCGATCTGTGCAGGCTCGGCCTCGCCACTCAGGATCTCACCGAGGATGGCCTCTGTCTCAAGCGCTGAGAGGTCCTCGTTGCGGCACAGCCGGTCCAGTAGCCCTGGCCAGCCCCCATGGTCTTCCAGGCTCATGAGGTTCTGATCAGGCCAAACGGCGCCGACGCAGCACCCTGCGGCGCTCACGCTCGGTCGTTCCGCCCCAGATGCCGGTGGGTTCTCTGCGACGAAGGGCGTGGGCGAGGCAGACCTCGCGCACATCACACGCCGCGCACACAGCGAGTGCCCGGGTGACGTCCTCGTTCACGTCGGGATCCGGGTAGAAAATCGATGCCTCTAGGCCACGGCAGGCACTCCGGAGATACCACTGTCCGGAAGTGTCAACTCCTTCAAGCGCCTCGACATCCAGAGCGGTCAGTGTCTCAGATCGAGCCACCAACAAGCTGGCCGTCGGGGTCGCCGATGAAGGGATGAGACCGGGCTGAACGGGGGTATCGAGAAGGGTGTCCATGTCGCGTGCGTTGCTAGTTCGCAGCGCCGGGTGACGCAAGGGAAATCTCCCGCCAGACTGGTACCCGACGGTGAGTCGACCGGGTGACCGCGGCCGGACCCCTCCGGGGCGTCCGTGCTGAGGAAGGTCGGGGCTCCATAGGACAGGATGCTGGCTCGCAGCCAGTCGGGGTGACCCGCAGGAAAGTGCCACAGAAAACAGACCGCCGATGGCTCGGGACTCTTCGGAGCGACGAGTACAGGTGAGGGTGAAACGGTGCGGTAAGAGCGCACCAGCGGCCGGGGCGACCCGGTCGGCTCGGCAAACCCCATCCGGAGCAAGGCCAAACAGGGAGAGGGCGGTCCGTCCGTGGATCCTCCCGGGTTAGCCGCACAGATGGATGGTCACCCACCCGGACCCCCGCAAGGGGCCGGTGGACAGAACCCCGCCTACAGGTCGACTCACCGTCACCCACACCCGGCGCGGGGTGCAATCAACTCGGTTAGACAACCAACTGAGTCGATCAGCCGGCCAGGGCGAACGCTGTTACGGCCGCCATGCCG
>Ga0315327_10000363_pt1 | contig 21807 bp, 23 predicted proteins | sample M110032315metaG_FD_203460 | JGI IMG/M metagenome (GOLD analysis project Ga0315327, IMG submission 203460) | Ammonia-oxidizing marine archaeal communities from Monterey Bay, California, United States - M1 100m 32315 | ecosystem: Environmental > Aquatic > Marine > Coastal | place: USA: California... | reverse complement strand
CAACTACGCCTGCGGCGTTTACTCCATCCTCGGAAGGATCCACTGGAATAGTCTCGTCAAGCGAGTACAAGTTAATGACGTCGTTCTCGTCGTATTGTCTGAATGGTAGGATTCTTAGTGCCATTGTATTTAGTGTTAAAGTTTTTTAGTTGCTTAATAGTTTATTATTACATTGTCTTCCGAAAAAGCTTTTTCGAATTTATCGCGAAAGGAGCCTTCCTTTTCTGCTGTTTCTGCATTGTTGGATGAAACTTCTTCGGATGTGGCCTCTACTTGATCCAAGGCAACTTCCGTTTCTCCTTCATCATCCTTTGCTTCTGTCTTCTCTTCTGTTTTTAAAGTAGTCGAAACTTCTTTAGCTACTTCAGCTTGGACAGCCTTTTCAAAAATTTCCTTTTGTTCCTGAATGAACTCTTTCGCTTTATGGCTAAAGATGACCTTCATTTTTTCTTGGAATGCCGAAAATGATTCTTCGGTCAAGTCAAGAGAACGGACATCCGCAACAATAACCTTTCGGTCTTCATCGGACAATTCGTATTCTTTATCAAGTTCTTCCATTCTGCCGTTGAACAATTGTTCTGCTTTCGCTTCGGCTTGTTCGCTTTCGAGCTCTTGAACTCTTTCAGTGGAAGAGCTAAGGTCTTTCTCGATCAACTCGATTTTCTTTTCCAATTCGACTTGAGCATCAACAGCTTCTTGCTTGGCCTGTTCGGCTTCCGCCTTTTCAGATACGTATTGCTCGCTCTTGTCGCGAATCGCATCGGATACGACTTTGATTATATTGGCTACACTTTCTTCGGAAAACTTCTCTTCAGATTTTTCCTCGATTAACGCCTTAATTTGATCTAGTAGTTCGTTGACTTCCATAACATTTTTGATTTCATCCAAATTTACATGTGTTTTCCCTGCATGGGAATTATTTTTTTTATAAATATTTATTTTTTTAGAAAAAGCAGTAGACTTTACATGGATAATTTCTACATCCTGAGGGTCGTCATTCGCCTCTATCTCTTTTTTTTTATCTTCTCCATGCAAGAAGATTCCCTTGACATCGGCTGCTGGGTTCGCTGTGAATCCTATGCCCAGCGGATAAACATCTCCGGTCACTAATCTATATACTTCCGTTCCGTCTTCTAGTTTGCCAGAACCATCAAATGCCCTGAGACTAGCTTTTAATTCTTCTATATGTTTTTCGTCTTCTATTATTTCGGCTTCTTCAAGGTTTTTGCTGCCAAGGGCAATAACGTAATCACTAAAGCCTATTTCCCAACTAGCGGAAACAGATTGATATAATTCATCTTCGGGGTTTACGGATCTTTCCACTAAGGAAGCAAATTCCGAATTCACTGCTTTATATACTACAGACGCCAAGGCTATATTAAAAGGGGTTAAGTCTTCAGGGTCAATTTCGTCCCTCCTAATCAAGGAAGCTTCACCGTATTTAGAGAATCCTGCTGAAACTACATGGCCAACGACTTTTTGTTTATTGTGTTCTATATTCGTTGGTTTATTTATAAAGTAATCCAAAGCCGCTAATGCAGTTTCGGTTGTTATCCCATCATCGTTCTTATTAAATCTATTAACTACAGCCGCGTTGAACGCAATTCCAAGGAGATCAATATTTCTATCAAAATCAATATCCTGAGGTATCAATGGCTTCAATGAAGAAAGAGAAGCTTCCGATAATCCTGAACTTAGATTTTCTACACTCTCAGATGAAGCTCGAACTTCGTCGTTAAAAGATGTTATATACTTATACGGCAATCCCATGGGAAAGGATTACACTTCTTTTTTATTACTGTGATACAACAATGAAGAAGGGTATAAATCGAGTTCGTGCTTTTGGGATAATTCCAAAATCTCAGAGATGGGCAACAGGGATTCTATCTTGTCGAAATTCTTTATACAATTAGTAACTTCTCTTTTCCAGTTCTTTTTCTCTCTTGATGAAACTACCGATTTGCACAAATCCATTAGCATCCCCTCCCGCTCCTTACTCAAGGACTCAGTTTTCATTTTTTTATTCATCCTGTCTTTGGAATGAGAATAAAGATCTTCGACCTCATATATAATAGATTGAACTTCCTTCCTACTATACAACTCTTCAGCCCTAGTAGTATTGGTTTGCTTTATCTCCTTTGTGCCTGTAGGTCTTCCAGCCGATGGCTGCCCTGTCGTTTCATTACTTTCCGGAGATTCTATCATGGGAACGCCACCGATTAAAGGATTAAACAAACCATCCTCCCTTTCCTTGACATATTCCTTTTGTGCTTCCTTCAAGTTTTTAGAATCAGGGTATATGCCTGTCTTCATGGCCTTAATCCCTTGTTCCGGAGTAATTATGCCTATTTCAAGTAGTCTTGTTACGACTCTCTGGAATTGAACCTCATCCTTAATATCTATTTCCTCAAATCTAGCCACAGGATAATCCCTGAATCCTAAATTTTGACACACCATCTTAATCTGGTCTTGAAGGAAATTATTCAAAAAAGACAACCTGGCTTCCTTTAGTCTTTCTAAAAATATCTCGGCTTTTACTTGGGTATTCGCGAATTTATCATTGCCGACAATAACATTTTGCAATCCTTCTTTAATGTCCTCGTTGACTATTTGATATTTCTGGGGGCCTATTATTTTGCTAATATCAGGAATCACGAACTCAGCCTTAGTGGTATAATCGGCCACCATAACTCTTCCTACGCTTTCGTTTTGAAATAAAGATCTTGCCGCAGAAAGATTCTCTGGATTTATTCCCCCTTTTTCAGGCTCTGCTCCCATAGTTATAAGAAGAATAACATTCTCGATGGTTTTACTTATCGCTTGGTCAACCTTCTTTAATTCAAGTTTCCAGTTGATGTCATCCAATACCGGGAAACCAAATGGAACGGCAAATGGCTCATAATCTTGTTTCTTATAAAAAGTGCTAGACAGTTTTGTGGAATCTAGGGTTATCTCTATCCCATTTGGAGACCATGTTCCTTTCTTGATTTTTTCTCTTGCTTCTTTTGGTAGGTTCTTAAGAATCTCTTTGTCGTGTTCCGTCTTGGGCTCTCTAAGCTCCTCAAGTTCATACTCCGACAGAATTTTCTTATATACCCCGTCCTTATAAGAGGTGCTCCTTGTCGCTATAACATCATAAGGGTTAAGGAGAATGTATCGAATAGGTATTTGCCCGGGCTTTAACCCTTCTCCTCCGTATATCTTATTTAATTTCGCAAAGTCTTTGGTTGTGAATTTGCCATCTACTCTATACAGGAAAACATTTCCGGATCTATAGTATTCACGAAAGAATTGATCCTTAAGATCCCAAAGGTTAATTTTAGCAAACCATTTTTCTACAAATTTTCTTGACTTTTCTGTCCCTCCCTCGACGTGTATGGCTGAATTAGCCAGTTCTGACATTATATCTATTGCGTTTCTAAATATAGGAACATTAGCGTAAGCTCTTTGGCACAAGTCTACGGTTTCCCTTATGTCCACCCCATTCGACTTAAAGTCATACGGGAGTATTCCTTCTTTTATATTTGCGTATGGAGATCCTACTCCCTGACTTCTCTTGGAAGATCCTTGGTTAACTCTAGACGAACTTCTATCATAAGATGCGGTCCCCGCTGAGCTAGCTTGGGCATAAGTACTCACATAGTAATTGTCTCCAGCCAATATAGGGCCTGTGTTCTCCTGACTAATAAGGCTTTCTAAGGGGAGGTTTTTAGTTTGGAACTTTTGCCAATACTCGGATCTTTTTGTATATTTACGTTTTTGCGGCATATTATTATAATACACACACAAATTCAAAAGTCTAACAAAAGTTAAAAGTCGACTTTGGACTTTATGGTTTTATCTGTCACTAACAGACGATATCGCAGAAATGATAAAGCTCAAATTAAAGGCATCAATTCGAGGGATATTTAAATTACTTTTCTTTTCTCCTATAACAAACCCGGATACATCTTCGCTTTCTTTTAGTAATTGAGATATGAAGTCATGCGCTCCATGGGCTTTTAACCACTCCCAATAAAAACTTCTAGATCCTTTCTCGCATTTTAATAAAACGTCTTCGAATATAAATATCTTCCCGTAAAGAGTAACATCCCGGAAGCAAGAAATCTCACTAGGAGGGGCTGAGAGGGGAGCTTCTATGATCAAGTTCATAGAAGTAAGTTACACTCCTCATCTGTCTACAATTGGGCTGTAGGCTTAATCCTGTGTGAGAAATTTTATTATAATGGATTAAATAAAGGCTTTATGTTATTAACTATTCCCATGGCATAACAAAAATCAATATCAACGGCATTTAAATACCATTTGATGCTTTCGTACCTTGGTTGGTTTTCGTCTTTCACAAGCATTAAGGCTTCTTCCCTATTTAAATCGCCTTCTCTAATTTGATTGCTTCTAAAAGTATCGTTTTCCGTGAAACCAGCGACATTATAATAAATATAATTATAAAACCCAGCAGTTCCGTCACCGATTCTCCAGCTAGACGAGGTGTCCGGAGAAAGCTCAAAAGAGTATTTTTTTAATATTTTATCCACGGGACTCTCATCCCATTTCCAGTAATCAAATATATGAAAGTAATCTCTTTTTTTAGCAAACGTTCTATAAAACTCTCCAGATAAAGTATCATAAATGGAACTATTGAAATAATCTAAATTTTCAAACATTCTCCCCAGCCGGAGTCGTTGGTAATTTAGTTGATTTAAAGTGCCGCTAGAATACACCAGCTTTTCCTCGAAATTAGGGGGAACTCCAAGAAATCCAGCCTTAAAGTGGGTTACTTCCAAAGGGTTTATTCCCCATAAATTTAAATTAATTCCAGTTGATTTTTTAACATCATTGATATATTTAAAAAAATGTTTGTCACCAGCCGTAAGCAAGCTGATCATCCCCAGGTGTGGTGATTTCAACCAAGCTAATAAATTTTTTTGTATATTTAATCTCTTTCTTGGGATGTCTGCAGCAAAAATTATATTTTCCACGCCTAGGTCAGCGCAAATTCTGCTAATATTCCTTCTTGCCAAATCGGTTACCATACCCCAATCATAAGTATACGTTATTGGCTTTAGACCCAGTTCGCTAACAGCCATGTCCAAACAAAAAAAACTGTCACGACCCCCGCTTAAAGGGATTATACAATCGCTTCCGATCTCTCTGCGATACCTCTCTACTAATTCAAAAAGCTCCTCCTTAGGACGAGGAATATTTCTGGGGGCATAATTGTGGCAATAGTTACAAACACCTTCGGAGTCGAATCTAATAAATGGCATTGTCTCTGGGAGAATGCATTTAGAACATCTTTTAAGATCATGCTCTCGATGTATTAATATCTTTCTTTCTGAATTTGAAAAAGTCAAGGCCGGAAGCAACTTAAGCCTAGGTTTTTTTAGTAATGAAATTGCTGGGGCAGAATTTAAAATGCAACAATCTAAAATCTCCGGTTCATAAATTTGTTTAATGTTAATGCACTTAATCTTTTTTAAAAAAGATTTTTCAGACGCAAAGACGAAATGATCACCAAGCACCCCTAGGAACAAGCTTCCGTTGTTAGAAAATAAAATAAGCTTGCCTTCCTTGGGCAAAAGGATCGCACACGCAATTGTCCCAGAGCATTTATGGATAATTTCCCGACATAATGATTTATAATCAGAATTTCCGATTAAAAAAGACCTTGTGATTTCAGCAATAATTTCAGTATCTATTTGCAGAGACCTTTGATTTTCCGAAGACTTCCATAGTTCTTCATGGTTTATTATGATTCCATTATGAAATACAACAATGTCATCTTTGTAAATTGGTTGGTTATCTGAGTTTCCATTGGTAATAAGCCTGCTGTGGCCCAAGGCAATTTTTATTTTTTTCGTAGATGCTTGGCCATAAAGACTTGTAATTGAATAGTCTGCTTTTTGAATATCAAAAAAATCCTCTGAGCCTACAAGAATACCACTGGAATCTTTGCCTCTTGATTCAGAAAGTTTCGCCAAACGCTTAATCTTCTTATCTTTTAAAGTGAAATAATTATCACTTATAACTCCAAAAATTCCACACATTTCTATTTAATTTATAAATCTTTCGGGATAAAAGAATTTTGTGGTTTTTATTTTATCAATAATCGATTGTGGCAAAATATCTTCAATGACTTGCTCTGGAGGAATAAAGCACTGCGACCAATGCTTGTCACTATATAATATTCTTCTCCCACTGCAAATTATATTTGAACCATCTGTATCTAATCCGGCCACATTTTCTTCGTGCTGATAAAAATTTGACATTTTTTGCTGCAACCAGCCGTCTACAGAGGATGTGGGCCAATTTGTGTCTTTTATATTTTTAACTAAACTTGTCTGAGTACACATAGTTAATCCTCTTTTTATGTTTTCAGCTACAAATGTGCCCGTATGCATGGTTTGGACATTAAGAAATAAACCCTTTTTAATATTAAACCAATCATATCCCTTTTGCAGTATAGAGTGGGAAAGTTCAAATCTATCTGGGGAAGAGTAGTCATCCGAACCGCATAGAGCATAAGACTCACCCTCTGAGTACTGTGCCATAAGCCACCATTTTTTAGATAAGGGCAATCTCTTTTCTAGTGGAATATATTTGATTTTCTTGCACCCAGCCAAAACCAGTCTTTCTCTAAATTCCGATAGTCCAGCTTCGCCAAACATACCCTCAACCCCCTGTTCTTCGGAAATAATAAGTTCCCAGTTAAGGTTGCATTCTTGACGGCATAAGCTTTCTAGCTGCAGCCAAATAATATTTGAATTTGCAAATGTAGGCAAAGCCGCAGTCAAATGAATTTTACTCATAATATCTCCCCTTTTTTAATTAAAATACTTCTTGAACAAATCATAGTGTGTGTAAAAGTCATTCAATATGTAATCATTTATATCTAGCTCAGATAATGATTTATATTTATATTGAGCTCTAATGTTTTTATTAAGTTTTTTGTTCAAAATATTTAAAACTTGATTCGTGTCACAGGCAGCATCTTTGTTGCAAAATTTTAATAATTCGTATAATTTCGTTGTATTATTAAAGATATCTTTGGAGTAAATTGTAAAAAAAGTATTTTTTGGCAAATTCGATATTTTATCATAAATATATTTGTTTGTTTCCGTCCACAACCATAAAATCTTGGATGATTGATTAAGGCCATTCCAGATGGCGTTATAATTAGTATCTTTTTTCGGCTTTATTCTATTTTTATCCCAGTGCAAGTCGGTTTTGTAATATTCTCTATTTAGTCCGGAATTGATAAATTCTATTGGCTCTCTTATCATCCAGACATATTTGCAAGCATCAAAAAAGTACTGAAAGTATTCATGAACAAAAGTAACTTGAGGGCTTGTTTCGATATATGTATTGATTTTTAATGTTGACCATATGTTTTTACGTTTTGATTCTATTTCTGATAAAATAAAATCTCTATCTATCTCAGGGCCTCCGTAAGCTTTTGAGCCTAACTCAAACAATAATGGATGTGGCTCGTGGTAGGAAGAAATGCCGTCAAAGCTTTTAAGTATTGTGTGAATTGTTTCAGTTCCAGCTCTTCCTGCAGATAGGAAGAATATTCCTCGATCTCCGTAGATCATAATGCAAGACCTTTAGTCGCATAAACTCTATTGTAGTGCCCGGTGAAAACCTTAAACCCCATGTCTGTTAGAAACTCAATAATATTATTCCTGATAACCTCGTCATACCAAGCAGCTACTACAATTCTCATATAATTAGATGATTGTAATAATTTCTTCATACCAACTAATGCATCATATTCTGAAAGGTTAAGCTCGATAGTAATATATGTAGGAGAAAACCCCGCCTCCTTAAACTCGTTCTCCAAAAGAGAATCAACACTTCTGACCGGAAACTCCTGAGATGGCTTTACACTACCGTAGCCGTATCTAGAATGAACCTTATTCATTTCATTAGTTTGTAGCTGCTGACTGCTAGTATATAAAGTTTTGAGTGTATCCTCGGAAGATATACAAGTATTATATGTATCAACATTATCGCAACACGAAGTGTTTTCTACGAGTAGGTCATAGTTTGATTCAATTCCCTCTATAGATAAAACCTTGCCTGTTGTCCCAACTCTTTTGGATAGATATCTAGCCCCTAGACCTATATAAGCTCCTAATTCTAAAACATGGTCACCCTCTTTCAAGGTGAATTGATTTAATAAATTTCTCTTAATGTCGTTAGGTATATCTATATTTAAGATATGGTCATATTGTAGTATGTCTCGGGCAATGGGGTAACCTTGAGTAGGAGTTGGGGGTTTATTATAGGATTTAAAGGTTCCACAAAGATAGTAATGAGAATCTAAGTACCGGCTTGTTACGTCTTCCGAACTAAAGTCTGTTAGGGTTTCGTTAGTTATCCCGGTTAGATTTGAAACGTACGTCTGGAAACGCCTATTAATGGGGTGCTGTTTTTTTGGAGCATCGTGCTCCACCCCTTTAATGTGTTGGTCGGAACCTATGTAAAGTGGATTTAGTAAATTATTTTTATCTAAAATTTCCCCAAACACCTCAAAGTATTTAATCTTTGATTCTCTACACATGGATCGTAACTCAAAGTTTAATTTTGCGGATCTGCTGAGTCGCTTGGAGTAGTTTATGTCTTCTGCGAATTCAGCACTAGATATCACCTTTTCCGCTTCATTTGTTAATATAATTGAAGAAGTGTATTCGAGTGCTTGTTGCGCATCAACAGGAGTAGGGGGGTTAATTCCGCATATGACGATTTTTTCCCTAGGAAACACCTCGGAGATGGATTCTATTAAGACCTTACAGGCTCGAACACACTCCTGAATATATTCAATGTCGCTAATATTTTCTTGTTTAACATATTTTTTATAAAAAAATTTAAGATCTATATCTACTTGTCCGAATTTTAAAATTAAAAAATCTATATTAGGGTTTTTGTTAATGTACTCCTTTATTTTATCTAACACTTCTAGGGTAGATATTCTTTTTACCAACCCGGTGAGGGTGGCCCCGCTGAGAGCGTTGACATCTATATTGGCTCCATTGATAGCGATGTTGTTAAAACTCCTAGCATGAGAGTCTCCGAACACTGATATATTATATTTTATCATGATGGTTCGTAGTCTGTAAAAATTCTTAATAGATAAATATATGGGAATATATCGTCCTCGCCAGAAAAGCCTTTTCCAGAGTATGCCGATAATGATTGGTGATTTCTATACCTTAAGGCATAATCATCAATTTGATTTTTGAGAAAATCAGTATTAATGTCAAAAAAAGGAGCCCAGTAATAAAATTGTAATTTAGCTAAAATATTTAAACTATTCTCCACCTTGTCGGCAAGCGCATGCATGAGGCGATGAGGGAGTTGGTAGAAACTTTCATCTGATGTATGTTTGTAAACAGAAAAAAGCCCTTCGACTAATTCTAAATTTTCATGCAAATGATGATCATATCCGGGAGCCAATAAAGATTTGTAAAGACTAATATTTTTATCGAAAAGGTTCTTATTATAATAATCCAGCACTTTATTTAAATCATCCATAGACCCCAAGAGGCAATAAAGATCAGCCCTTGTTAATGATTTAATGCTTGGTATATTACTTTCAGGAGAATCATCAATTCTCCAGTTATTAAAACCATTTTGTAAAAAATTATTGGCTATACCGAAGACCTGTTCTGCGTAGTTGTAATATATGTTATTTTGAGTGATTTGGTAATGGTCATACAATACCTTTGCGATCCATAAAGAGTGCTGTACATTAAAATCTTTTGGGTTGTACGCTCCCTTGGAATCCAAACGAATAATATACGGTAGGTAATTTTGGTTTACGGCTGTCGTTTGATTTATATAAAATACAACTTTATCTATAATTTTTTGTTTTAGTTCTAAATCGGTTAATAAATCATATGTCATGGCATATGCTTCTATTATTGTTGTGGGCAAGGGTGGGCTTCTTGTGACCAGAGCTCTCCTTACATCCCCTTCCTGGGTTATGAATTTATTAATAAAAATGTCTGTAGATAATTTCATTGATTTTCATCTCCAGTAAATATTAGATCCATAAAGTTTTTTATCATTTGTGATATCCCCGAGTCATTAATGCATCTTCCGAAAGTGATGGACCCTGCTGATAAAACATGAGAATTGTCTATTGTGTGATACAATATATCCGCTCCTCCACGATTGGGATTTCTCCCCTTGCCTATTAAGGCAGCATTTTCGAGGTTCATTCTTTTGGTGATAAATCGATGGTTGACTTTATCGGTTTCATGCCCACTTGGTTTCTGCACATCATAATCAGACCCGATTTCTTCTCCTTTTAACCAATTGGTGCCTTTGGTCAAAAAATGGCCCTCATTAAGGCATGAAAAAGTTGCATAAGTATTATATCCCGACTCATCATAGAACATGCCTAATATTTCATAGGGGCAAACATCTACTGGATTTTCTTTTGCGAATTCATCGACTGCAAAACCGCTTTCATATTTGTTTTGGACATAATTCCAGGGGTAACCCATTTTTTCTATTCGATTTTTTTCTTTATTTAATAATACTTTTCGCCATATGGCATTCCCCCCTAGATACAAGAGACTGGTATCCGTATGGTTAATGCAACCCCAAAGATTATAATACATTTGATGGGACCAATATTCTGGATGGCAGTTCAACAATATTAGCTTTCTCCCTTCAAAGGATGACGCATCAATTAAATCCAAATCCGAAACAAAATCAAAGTTATAACCATTTTTGCGCAACCACTCCCAAACATAGGTTTCTCCAAAAAATTGATGAGACCTATCAGGGGTAAATGAACCAGATAAAAAATAACCCATTTCTTTACTTGTGCAAAGGTTTGGTTTAGAAAAGGAACTCACAGAACATTCATTATTCCTGCCCCTGGGATTAAGTTTGCTCGCCTGGTTGTATTCATTATCACTTTCTAAGTAGTCCTCATAAAACGCACCTCCCGTTAAGCAAGAATCATAAGCGCACCATGTATTTGTGTTCACGACAACCATTATACTAGACGGAGGCCCATCATTTTTAATAATAATAGGAAGATTGAACTCTTCTCCGCCAGAGGATAATTTTATCGCATACATCCCGGGCTGAAAAATAGATGCATCTATTGAGAAAGTTTCATCCCAGTTGCATCCTTCAGCAAATGCTAATTCTCCTATGGCTTGTTTCAGGGCGGGGGATTGAGTGTTATGCACCTCCTCTTTGGTCAATACATCAATAATAGAAACGCCAATCATTGGAAACTCGGAACTAACCCTAACTGGAATTTTTTCTGTTCGAGAAAAGGATGTTTTATCCGTATATCCTGCAATCTTGGAATGATATTGAATAGCCATCTCACCTACCCTATAAACATCGGCTGAAAAGTCGTTTGCCAATTCGTACAATCTACATTCATGTAATCATAATAAGTCTTAATCATCCAATTTCCAAGAACAATTGCAGAATATGAATCCTTCCTTGCTTTATTAGGCCCGGAAGTTCTCTTCAACACGTCAGGTAAGTCAAAACTTTGATGGCCTTGTGGTGTGGTTTTAATCTGAATTAAAGCGCATTCTGTTTTAGTCAAATTCACCATGTCGTATTGATGCTCAACAAAGTCAATCATCTTTGCTGCTGCAGACTCCTTTTCGTCCTGCTCTACGAAATTTGCAAATTTAAGGTTTTTTATGGGTATCTTCTTTTTTATTTCCGCCGTATAATAATCATCAATTGGCCTACTGCCGAATGCAATTTTCTTATGGTCGAAACTAGCTTGCAGTAATTCATTTGCCCTACGAATCCATTGGCTAGTGGGCTTTCTTAATATACAAATCTTTTTCGAGTCCAAGTCATACTCTCTTCTGGCTTTTCTTAAATCGTTTTCATACTCCTCGGGTTTATCAAAATCAGCAGTGATAAAATCTATCTTTATGTTGGAATCCTTAAACTTCTTACTCTCATTCACAGCATTTAAAAATTGAACCCCTCCGTTATAATCCCCCACTATAGAAACAATATTAAAATACTTTATCAAGTAGTGGAAGTAATTTATATGCTGCTTTAAGGAAGTCCCCGCCAACGCATACGAATGAACTAATGTTCCCATCTGTTTTTCATCATGTAGTTTAAATACATGCATCGCAAAATTATCAGAGCTTTCCGATTCCGCCCAACTTGGGTCAAAGGCCAAGAGGTATTTGTCCTTGGGGTTGCCCGCCACTTCCATGGAAGGTTCCATTCCGTCTTGAACCGTACATGCAGCCATTCTGGAATTCTTAAAATACCCACTGCTGTCATCAGTAAATAAAGAACCGAATTCTCTATCGAACTGACTTTGGGACATTGTGGATTTTGATTGTTCTATCAAGTTCGAGTCGTATAGTTTTTCGGGAGCGCAATCGTAACTAAAGTGCATAATGCATCTCGTCGCATCGCTATTTTCTCCTTCAGTGTCTTTTCCCGTTATTAGATTATCAAATTTCTCGTATACTTTGTAGAGGTACTCAAATTTATATGAAGCCGATGACAAAGCTATTAGCTTGTTGTGAGGCCATTTATAGCGATCCTCCTCATTCATTTTGCCTTCGTTAATTAATTTGGTTTCTAGATCGTGCATCCGTTGCTGTTCCATAGGGTTCTCCACGACGGACAAGAACGGAACTATAACTTCGTTATAGATCGATTCCGGCATCAACAGGAACTCATCGATAATTATCCTATGGAAACGAAAACCACGCAGCTTAGAGCCATCGCCTAACGGCAATGCCCGTATGCGTGAGGAGCCTATTTCCATAAGCCATTCGTCGTTGCTTTTGGATTTATGGGTTATGCATTGACCCAGCATCTTTGCCTCCGGCTTCGCGGCAATATCTTCGATCTTCTTGAAGATGAGTTTCGATTGTCTAAAGGATTTACTCAGGATACCGATCTCAACTCCTTGGTTTAATATCGCATCAAGAAATGCGAAAATTCCGGTAGTAAAGGATTTCGATAAACCCCGACTCCATATACCGAGGAAGTAATCGGTCTTCATCATTCCCTTGATGGCCATATGTTGAAATGGGAAAAGATCCACTCCGGACAACAGGCTTACCGCGAAAGTAGTGTTTTCCCTTAAGAACTTATATAACAAAATTCGGGCTTCTTCTTCGTCTACGACGCCCTCTATTTCGCTAAGCTCCTTATTGTAGTCAGGGTATTTTTGTCTAAGTTGTGATCCTATCTCCCAAGTCATAATCTTCCATGTCTTTGTTTAAAAAATATTGAACGTCTGATTTCTTTACTTTTTGCCCGTGTTCTAAAAGCAAAGGAGTAAGTCTATATGCTTCGCTTCTCGTTCCGGCAAATACAAATTGGCAAACATCATGATAGTCATGAGTCACAACTCGCATATTGTGATATATGAAACCTAGCTTATGCTTATGAGAAGAGAACTGGTTGTTTCTCCATATTCGTGATAAATCACTTTCAACCAAAATAAATAGAAATGCTCCAAATTGCCTAGCCCTATCTAGCTCCCTCTTGAATCTATCGATGTTCCCTGCGGATAAAGTTCCCTTATAATCTTCTTCGCTTTTTCTATCGATGTATATGTAATTATAACTATCTCCACCAAGGGTATAATCACCAAAGTCCAGCTTTAACGTTTCGGAATTAATATAGGAATACGGCTTCTGTTCTCTGGTGTCAACGAAGATAGGTAATCCTTTCGTGGGTTCCTGCTTGAAAAAGCCGGGGGGCGCTCCCTGCCCGTAAAGGGCCTCTTTCCCTAATTCCTTACATACATTCGCGTATGAGCCGAAAACCTCTCTGTAGGTATCCATAGGCGGCAATTTGGATGTTTCTAGCTCAATGGAGTTGGGGACAAGCTCCAGCTTTTTGGATTTCATCCTGTTTTTAAGCAAATTAAATATGTAACTCTTCACCTCCTCCTTTGGAGCCTTGGAGCACCACTTTATCATTTGGGGCCTGAAAGTAAAATCAGAATTAAAATACGATTCCCAGTTCTTGAAGGGCAAGGGGCTTCCCGTCAACTTATTCTTTCGCGGGTAATAAGTTAAATAATATTCCTTTTGAGTGCTTTTGTGAATTCTTGATAAATGATTGTGGAGACCACTAATCGATTTAAACTCTTTTTCACAGATTTTACATTTAAATTTTTGTCGCGAATCCACCATCTACCATTGCCCTATTGAGAGATTTGTTATTGCTGTCGAATATCTCCCCTATTATTCTACCGTATTTTCCTATCTTCTTTGATATTAATGTAAGTTCAGGTTCATTATATAGTAAATGAGAAAGTTTATCTTTTGATATAAACCCTCTTTTCTTTTCTTCTTTATCTCTTGTTCTTGTTTCAGGAGCATCAATGTCCGCAAGCCTTATTCTCTTTTTAGTCATTATGTTAAAGCCCAAATCAATTAATACGTCCACAGTATCTCCGTCTACAACACTTACAACTTCTTTGATTTTATATTCGTACATTATATGACGTCTGATTTATCAATACCCAAAACCCTGGCTTTCCAGGAATCCATACCCTCTATTTTGTCCGCTTCTTCTTGTATTAATAGTTTTTGCTTCTCAGCCATGTCCAACATGCGCTTCCTCTCCTCTTCTTCTTGGAACGCTTGGACTAAAGATAACATAGAAGCATTAGAATCTTGCCTACTCTTCAACCTGACAGCTCTATCCCCGTTGAGTTTCTTTATTAATGATTCCTGTCTCTGTTCGCATTGGTGATATTCTCCGCTTTTGGCTTTTAGGATTTCTGCTAACCTTACCGTCATTTCAGTTTGGTCTTCAGCATCGTCGAACATGCGGTTCAATTTCTCCATATTTCTATTGATGTTTTTTAAATTTACATAATCTATACATACATTGATATAAAGATTAATTTCATCGTTTGTTAAATCGGGTTTATTCCAAGTTGCCCGGATGAACTCCGCCTCAAATAAAGTAGCGTCATCTTTGCCGTATCCCATTATTATTTGGGAGAATCTTGGAGAGTGCAAATATTTCTCCAGTTGAGTAATGCAATCTATCTCTAGTCTTTTAAGATTCTCTAAATTTAGTTCCGCCTGAGCTTTCTCATTCACCTTATTGACCAATTTTGATTTGCCGCTGGGAGGGATATACCTCACCATCTTCTCGTCATCCCTTTGGGCCTTTACGAAATCCGGAGAGTTATTTTTGAGAAATTTAGCAACAGCCCTTTGTTCTAACCCAAGGTTCTTAACTTCCCTATCGGAAAATATAATCTGAGCTATGGCAAGAGACTTCAACCCACTTTCATATAATTCGAGAATTTCCTCTTTCTGTTCGTCGGACAACCTAACTGCAGTTTTCTTTGCGTTGTTCCTTGTCTTGTATTTGTATTTTTGTTTTACCATATATGCCGCGACGATTTTCCCTTCCTTGCTCCTCCCATCTATCTTCTTATTCTTGTATACTGCTTGAGTAAGCAGGATCAAGTCCGGAATACTTAAGTAGTTCTTGTCTATAAATTTTTTCTGTTCTTCAGTTAAGTCCATATCAATAAAAGAAATCGTTTCTGCTTATTATTCTCTCTGCCTTTTGCCGAAGCATCTTCTTCAGGTTTTTAATTTGCTTATACCCTGCCTTCCTTCCCTTCTCGGATGTCTTATATCCTAAAATTGCCGCGACCTCTTCCTCTGGTATGTTTTTTATAAATAACATTTCATATATATTATAATGCTTTTCAGATAAATTTTCTTTTAATAGACCGTTCATCTTTGTTATGGCGTCATCAATATTATCTGAGTTTCTTGCTTCCCCGCTCATCTCAACGGGGATCTTTTCTATAGATACTGCCATTTTTATATCATGGGCATGCCTCTTGGACGCATACCATTTGGCAAATAAAGGGCATTTTACGTCTTGGTACCCACTCGGAGTAAACGAACATAAATCCCCATCAATCTCAGGAGAGCTAAACGGACAATTCACACACGGCTTAGCAAAATTATGGTAATAATTCCTCAGTATGTTTTTTAACTGATTGGATATTATTTTATTTATCCAAGGCAATAAAGATCTCTCCTGATCCCATTGATGCCATTTCTTAAATATATGAGCTCGAATTATTTGTTCAACGTCATTAAAGTCTATCCAAGCTAAGGAGTTTAATTTCCACTTTCCTCTCCTTTTGACTATCTCGTGGTCAATTTCTTTTGATTTGTCTTCATACGTAAACTTTTTCTTGCTCATTAACCAATTGAATGCCGGCGACCAGGCAAACAGTCATCCATGGATGTTTTAATGGGATCTTCACTTTGTTTTGTTTTCCCTTTCGAGATTCTACCCAACTCTTCTTTGGGTGTTTCGGCCAATTCCTCAAAAGTGAATTTTTTACCAAAAGAATAATCAATGTCTACATCTAAGTCGCTTATTTGAGGGATGAATTCCTTTTCCTCCTCTCTTTCCTTGTCTTCATGCCTAGGAGCCTTCCCTTTGGAGGCTGAGGCATGCTTTCCATCCAAAGGAACTCCGCAGGCTGAGCAGAACTGAGGTTTTTGTAAAGAGTATTCTATTTTTGCTCCGCATTCCGGGCAATATAAGTGAGCCATGGTAACCTCCTATCGTTTTGATTTCTTCCAAAACAACTTAAGGTAATCTATTATTAACCCTTCGTCCTCTTGGCTTAATTCTTTTTTATTCGAGAAAACTATCTTTAATTCCCCCATCTGTTTTCCCTCTTTATCTTTGACTGGGAACACTTTTTCATTGAGAATCCCAGCCTGAATCTCGAATTCTTTTTTTCCCTTTCGGATGAATATTATCTTTTCAGCGTGGAGGTTCTCGATTAGCGTCTCCGCTTTATTCTGTATCTCATTTTCTTCCTTCTCTTGCTTGCCTTTATTATGCTTTATTTTTAACCATGCCAAAAGCAAAGTAGTCAAAGAACTGATGACTGCTATTATTACCTCACTTGATCCTATTTGCGATATCTCATTCATATATAAGGATATACTATCGAAAATTTTAAAAAAATCAATTAAATTTCTTTAAATGTACACTTTATTCGAAAATTATATCCTTTTTTAGAGAAATTCTTTCTTTTTGCCAAATAGACAATGAGCGGTTCTTTAATCTTAAGACAACCATCTTCTCCCCATGATGTTGTCCACCCGTCTGAGTGAATTCCTTGATGACGCAAGCCTTTTGTAGACCTAAGTCGGGAGTAAGAATCTTACAGTCCATTAGTTAATCTCATTTAGAAGAGACGAAACTTTATCTTTTATTAATTTTTTTTGATTGTACCAAGGAATTCTTTCGTTAATCTCCCAGTGGTCAATTTTATTTTTATAATGATCTTTTTCATTAAATAAAGGAGGAGTGTCATCCATAATGATTATTTTATACGCCCAATCTATATCATCTTTTGTCAAATTAGAGACGAACCTTGCCTGACCCCTGCTTGCTCTTGAAGATGGCCATCTGCCTTGTCCGTGAACACTCATCATGAATCTAATGGAGAATTCAATCATTTCGTCAAATTTAGAGAGTGCGTAATTTGCCCGACGCTTTGCCGGATCTCTTGTCGCGACGAATAAAATGTTCTCCATATGATATATTACACGTTCTTCTTGTGGTATTTTAACCTTTTTATTATGTATTTTAAAATTTGACTTCTTTTGATATCGCTCTCAGAGAAGGCAAAACAATGAATTCCCTTCGATTCGCTTTCATTGTCATTGAAGATATTGTACATCGGCATGAAACCAGATCTTGAGTTAATGTCGCTCTGCATCGGGTCTCCGCAAATAAACAATTTACTGTCCTCCCCCAACCTAGTTATCAAAGTAGTAAGCTCTTGAAACGTAAAATTCTGAGCTTCGTCTGCCACTATGATCTTATTGGTCCAACTAGCCCCCCTTAAGTAGTTTATGGGCATGGCTTGAACCCTACCCCTCTCAAGCAGTTGTCTCTGAATCGTAGGGCTTGTTTTTACCGGTAACATTTCGTCAAGCTTATCCTTGAGTGGGGCCATATAAGGATTCAACTTCTCTTCCATGTCTCCCGGCAGAAAGCCCAATCCCTTCTCAGCACTTTCAATGACCGTTCTAACATAAAGAATGTCTAAGTCGTCATTACCGCTCATTTCCTTGAGACCCGCATAAACAGACATAAAAGTCTTAGTACTCCCCGCAGGACCACTAATGAACATTATCTTGGTCTGTTGGTCGAAAGCTATATCAAGAAATTCATTTTGTTTCGCAGTGAACTTTTTGTGCTTGATATATAATTTCGGCATTATCTCTTGGCTATCCTTGCTACTGTCCTTGTTCTTCTGTTGAGGCATTACAAATCCTTTCTATTATTAACTGTTTTTTATTTTTACTCGAATGAAACCAAACCCAATGAGGGCTTGAAGTCATATCTAAAACGCTTTTTCTCATCTTCTCCACCTCTTGCTCAAGAGCTTCTACATGAGATATCGAAATATCCTCTATGGATACATCCAATTGTTTCGCGCAATCAATGAATTTATTTAAATTCCCCTCTTGTTTCGCTTGGGACAATTCTTGAAATAATTCCTCATTGCCGGATTCTTTGTCCGGGTGACTTCTTAGGGCAGCCTGCCTATATGCACTCTTCACGACCTCGTCGTCGAAGGACATTTTACTGTCATTCTCGTCTTCAGTTTTTTTCTTTGTAAATGGAGATGCTAGGTTATTATCGTCAACGTAACCCATGACAGCTGCATAGAATTCGCTCCATGCCATCTTTTCTATTTTTTCAATAGAATCTTTTTCTTCATTCAGCGTCTTCCACTCGTTCCTTGCCCGATAGTATTCCCTTTTTGCGTAGTCCATTAAATTTAGCTTTTATTACAGTGAGTCCATCAAACGAAGCTTCACAGATCTTCATGCCGGCAGCACTAGCCGCACTAGATATCGGCTTTATTTTTAAGACCGCCAATAAAAGACAAGTTCCACCCATGAGCCATAAGAATATTATTAGAGGTGTCTTCCCGTCAATTTCCTGAATGGCCGGTTTCGCGGCCACAGTTATATCTTCGGCGGCAAATTCCTCTTTGCTAATTGTATTGTCATTGTTGCTGTCAACGTAATTAAAGACCTCTTCCGCACTAACCTTCGGCGGGGGCGCAAGATGCTCGTTGGGCTTGAAGTGCTTTATAATATTCATTGATCCACATCCCATGCTGAACAATAAAAATAAAAACAAAAGAAATTTAACCTTCATAACTGTATAATACATATTACACGAATGAAATCAATTATTACTGCAATCTGCGAAGAATTCTCCGATCATTTTGTCGAAGAACCAAATGAAGTTGTCGTTTTTGTCAATATGAGGCATAAACAAGAAATGATCAGCCGCCTAGAATGCCTAGGATGCAAACTTATGAAGGATACTAAGAAATTCTGCTTCAATACTCTTTTATTCTCTAAACCTACGTGGAAACCGACGAAATATTTAGGCTGATGGATATGTGGTATGACGGCAAATATAACCAAGTCGCCATACAAGTTCAATTCCTTTCGCATAAAGATTTTTCCCTTTTTCTATATTACCTTGGGAATTTTTATGGAATCGAAGAAATCAAAACACTTTCCAAATTCATAGATTTTCAATAATACCCCCCCCCTTTAAGACGCTTGTTAAGCTAGTAGCCCTTCCCAGTTAGCCGCCCACACAGAAACCGTAATGAATTCGAAGGAGGGGATATTGAAGAATAGGCCCCCGGGCCTATGCGCTCCGCTTATCGCATTCACAATTTTGAATAATGGGGGAGGGTGGTGGCATTTGGAAGTCTAGAATTTAACTTCCAAGGCGTTTGGAAGTGAACTCAAGCGAGGGATCTGGACGCAAGGAAGCCGGGAGGCGCTTTTTCCTCCCGGCTCCCGGTTCTCGATTCCTTCCTATCTCAAGATTTCCCAGACTTCTCCGGCGGTAACGAATTCAACAATACCCGAAAGGGCGTAGGTTCTGACGTATATCTCTTCTTTCAATGCCTCTTGATTTTTCGGCTTGTAGCTTGGACGGAGACAAGGCGTGACTTCTTCCGGGTCTATGTCCATCCCGGTGGCGGTCTCGAAGTAGCGTAAGGGGCTTAGACGGTCTCCCATTCGGCACCGGAGGTAGTGAGTTAGTTTGCCCTTGTTGGGTCCGGATTTCGGGGTGCATTCAACGATGCTTGAAACCTTCCCGGTCTCCGGGTTGAAAAGACGCTCCCCAAAGGGAGGGGGAGCAATGTCGAAGTCGGGAAGGTCTGCCCGGCTCCTTCCTGGGTTCTCCTTCAGCCATTGGCGTTCCAAGCTACTTCCGTGATACATTGACGCACCCCAAAGGATTTGCCCATGGTAACGCTTGGTTACGTCTCCGGTCTTAAACTGCCCCCCGGCTTTCATTGCCGGGCACGTGTTCGCCGTCATAGTGGCGAACCCGGTGCCCCGGAAGGTTAAGAGTTCATTCTTGAACTCGGCTTGATTAAGTGCCCGGACTTCTCCGGGCGTGGTGGTGGTGTTGATTGTAAGTGCCATTGTAATTATCCTTGGTTTAAGTTGCGGTTGTCGAAAGAAAATTGCTCCAACTCCTCTTCTAAGTCCGTTTCGGCGTTGGGGTCTTGGTAGGTCTCCACCTCATCCCATTTTACTGGGGAAAGTCGATCATATCGTCCAACCTCTATGTCGTGCATAAACTTGTCGTGCATATCGTCTTTAGCGTCTTGCTGTTTTTTCTCCCATTCCTCCTCCGACATTTCAAGCAATTCCTTCGTGTCATCGGCGGGAGGCTCATTGTATAGGTCGAAGATTTTTTGCTCCACCTTCTCCACTAGGTTCTTGAGCCGGAGAACTCTGTTGGGACTGTGTCCGTTCCCAATGTTCGCTTGGCTATGCGCCAACGCTAAGAGAAGGGAGGAGAGAAGTTTTTGGTACTTGTTCATGGTTTGTCTTTTTTTTGTTTAGGTGATGAATTTTAACTAGTGCCACCTTCGGCACACAATCAACAACGCACACTTTTCGAGGGATTGCAAATTAAACTTTGTTTTTTTTTCGTGGGCTTTTGTGCGTATATAATAGATGCGCGCCTAAGATCCGGGAGGTCGGCACCTCCGATCCTTAGTTTACGTTTAAGGATTCTCCTCCCGATCCGGGAGGTCGGCACCTCCGATCCTTAGTTTACGTTTAAGGATTCTCCTCCCGATCCGGGAGGTCGGCACCTCCGATCCTTAGTTTACGTTTAAGGATTCTCCTCCCGATCCGGTGCCGGTTCCTCTCGTTCTCCTTCTTCTATTTTATTGCATCTATTTTCTTTTCTATTTTCTCGAGTCTATTTTCTTTTCTATTTGTATTTGAACGAAAAAAAGACGCCCCCACTTTCGGAGGCGTCTTTTGGTTTTCTCTTCTGTTCTTATAGTATTACCGCAAGGTAAACTATTCCGGCTATTAGTATTACTTCCATATCAAACTTGAGACAAGGCGATTGAGTGCAAAACCTTTTCGCCATTCTCGCGGGTCTTTGTCCATTCATCATCTTGCGTAATGATGTTGAGCAACTCGTTTTTGCGTTCCGCTCCGGTGCCGAATTCGCTTGAAACGAATTGTTTGCCTTGGTCGAACTTATCCGTTCCGGCGTATCCGCTTGATTCGTGGCTATAGTAATCCGTTCCGGCGTGGTATACGTCGAGACGATTCGAGCCAAAGTTCCCTTTCCCATGTTGGAAAAGTTCGCAAAGTCTATCTGTGGTATTCAGAATGCGAGTGGCTCCGGTTTGCGTCTTTGCTTCCCTGCCTTGGGAGATGAATCCGGCAAAGA
>Ga0315327_10000360_pt1 | contig 21997 bp, 24 predicted proteins | sample M110032315metaG_FD_203460 | JGI IMG/M metagenome (GOLD analysis project Ga0315327, IMG submission 203460) | Ammonia-oxidizing marine archaeal communities from Monterey Bay, California, United States - M1 100m 32315 | ecosystem: Environmental > Aquatic > Marine > Coastal | place: USA: California... | reverse complement strand
ACCCTTATAAAGATACTGCAGGACCTGCAGTAAACCCTATGATTAAAATAACAAATATTGTTGCATTAATGCTTTTAGCAATATTAGCTCACTAAATAGCCAATAAAAATATACAGAAAAGAAATTTCTTCTTTTCTGTATATTTTATTTTGCTGACTTGCTATATGTGCTTTTTAAAATATTCTGTAATATTGTTCTTTCGTTACCTTTTGTCTCAGTAACATCTTTATTATAAGATATTTCTTTTAAATCGTCTTTGTCATATGTATTAATCTCTACAGCTTGATTATTAGAGTCAAATATTATTTCATAAACTTTATGTTCAATAATTTCTGGCTTATAAAAAGCAAAATGTTTAATTGAATTATTTATATAGTACCATTTATTAAATTCAAATGCTGAAATAGTCGAAGGTGGTCCTAGTAGAGCTTCTATTTCTGCTTTTTCTAATTTGCTATCAACTATTAAGGGAATATGTTTCTCGATATTTAAAACTCCATGGTTACTTATTCTTCCAGTGCAATTATTTAATAAAATAAAAAATAATATATATGCTAAGTACTTGTATAATTTTATTTTGTATATAGCTTGCATGGATTTATATCTAACATGATAATAACAAATTATAAATATAGAAATTTAAATAATCTATTAGAAATTTATATGCAAATGATAAATTTAAATAAAATATTTACTAGTAAAAACAAAATATATAAAATTGAAAATTTTTATAATAATATTGTTTCTCTAGCAAGAAATGAAAATCTATACCTTAAAGCAGGTGTTCCAGATACTTTAGATGGACGTTTTGAGTTAATAATTTTACACTGTCATTTTTTTGTAAAAAAATTATTAGAAATTGGAACGGATGAAAAAATATTTGCTCAAAATCTTATTAATTTTATGTTTAAAGATTTTGATAGATCATTAAGAGAGATTGGAGTTGGTGATCTATCAGTGGGTAAGAAGGTTAAATTTATGGTCTCTTCATATTATGGAAGAATTAATGCTTATGAAAATGCTTTGAGTAAAAATAATAAAATAAATAGTAAGGTTCTTGAAAAGAATTTATATGGTACTGTAACTCCAGATATAATTAAAATAGAATATATGAAGATTTATATTAGTAATTTAATATTATTTTTAGACTCATTAAATGATAATGAAGTTTTGATTTGTTTTCAAAAAGATATAAATCTTTTTAAAGGTTTAAAATATGAATAAGTATAATATTAAGTTTAATGAAATAATAAACTTAGAAAATCTAAAAACCAAGTTCGGTATTATTAATATTAATGCTGACAGTGATGATCTAGTCACTATCTGTAAACGTTTAGATTTATATAAATTAGAAGTTTGTTTTATAGAATTGCAATATGAAAAAGTAAATTCAAATGATTTGATTGCAAATTATAAATTTATTGCAGAAGGAGAACAAAAATGTGTAATTACTTTAAAGCCAGTAATATTTAATATTGAGAAAACTTTTATAATAACCTTTAATGATTATAGTACAATAGAATTATCTACTTTAGAGAGTGAATTTATTGAACCAGTATATAACAGTAAAGTTAACTTTAGTGAAATAGCTATTCAGATGTTTTCATCGTTTTTAGATCCTTATCCAAAAATAAATAACGGTAAAGTGGATTTAGAGCAATTTTACAAAAATAAATTGCAGGCAGATAAAAAAAAGAATAATCCGTTTGAAGTGTTGAATAATTTAAATAAATAGTTATAAGAATATATAATTTAATATATTTATGAAAGGTAATGAGATGGCAGTTCCTAAAAGTAAGATTTCTCGATCAAGGAGAGGTCAAAGAAGGTCTCATGATTCTTTAAAATCAATTAATGTAATAGAGTGCCCTAATTGTGGAGAAATGAAGCTTCCACATAATATATGTCCTGCTTGTGGTCATTATGATGGAAAAGAAGTTTTAGCTTCAGCTGAAGAATAAAATAATATAATATCTTCATTATGGTTAAAAATATTATAGCAATAGATGCAATGGGTGGAGATAATGCACCTAAGTCTGTAATTGCAGGTTTAGCAATTTCTTCAATAAGAAATCCTGGCGTAGAATATGTTCTTTATGGTGATGAAAATAAATTACTACCACTATTAAAAAACAGAGAAAACCTAAAAAAAGTAACAAAAGTAGTACATGTTGAAGATTGGATTAGAGCAGATGAAAAAGCTTCTAAATCTTTAAGGAGGGCAAAAACTACTAGTATGGGTCTTGCTATATCTGCAGTTTCTAATGGTGAAGCGGGAGCAATAGTATCAGCTGGAAATAGTGGTGCATTACTAGCTATGTCTATATTTGGATTACGTAAATTGTCTGGGATTAGTAGACCTGCTCTTGCGGCAGTTATGCCTACAGTTTCTGGTGAAATAGTTGCTTTAGATTTAGGAGCCAATATAGAATGTAGTAGTCAAAATTTAATAGATTTTTCAGTTATGGGAATAGTTTTTGCTAAAAATGTATTAGGCAAACTTAACCCTAAGCTAGCATTTTTAAATGTAGGGGTAGAAGAGAATAAAGGAGGAACTATTATTCAAGAAGCCGCAAGTACAATGGAAGCGAGCCATTTTTCTAAGTATTATGCTGGTTTTGCTGAGGGAGATAAAATCGTTACTGGTAATTTTGATATAGTAGTTTGTGATGGTTTTAGCGGTAATATAATGCTTAAGACTGCTGAAGGAACTGCTAAGCTATGTAGTGAATATTTAAAGCAAGTATTTAACTCTAGTATTTTAGGTAAAATTTCTTTTGCTATAGGTAGGGCTTCATTTTTAGGTTTAAGAAAAAAATTGGATCCAAGAAAGCATAATGGGGCGGTTCTATTAGGACTTAATGGAATAGTAGTTAAAAGTCATGGGGGTGCAGACTCAATTAGCTTTGCTCATGCAGTAGATTTGGCTACTGAGATGTCTGTTGGCGATTATAATGAATTAATAAAAAAAGAATTAAATAAATTAAAATCTATACACTAGAAAAAATAGTTTTTTTATTTTTAAATATATGGTTCTATATATAAATAAATATATTAGAGATTGAATTATGAAAAAAACTGTCACAAGAGAGTTTCTAGCTAATTGCATAAAACAAGAATTGGGTTTGACTAGGTCTGATTCTCTTAAACTAATTAGTTTAATTATAAATAATTTATCTAACTCAATAAAAAAAGATAAATTACTAAAAGTACCTAAACTAGGTACTTTTAAAATTAGACACAAAAATAGTAGAATTGGTAGAAATCCGAAAACTGGAGAAGAATCTATTATTACTGCAAGGTCAGTAGTTACTTTTAATGCTTCAGAAAAATTAAAATCTAGATTAAATTTAAAATGACTCTTTTAGAAAGTTTAGATTATGGATAAACAAATAAATGCATATAAAACAATTGGAGAAGTATCTAAGGAGTTAGAAATTTCCTCTCATATCATTAGGTTTTGGGAAACAAAGTTTTATAAATTAAAATTAGTAAAAAGAAGAAATAATCATAGATATTACAGCAAAGAAGATGTTTTTTTTATTAAGTATTTAAAAAAATTAATTTCAGAAGAAGGATACACAATTAAAGGTGTTCAAAAACATCTAGCAAAAAATAAAGCTAAAGACTCTGTTAGTCATGAAGAGGAATATTTTCAATTATTAAATGAAATTAAAACTGATATAAAAAATATAATTGATAATAAGTGAATAGTATACGGAATGTAGCGCAGTCTGGTAGCGCACTGGTCTGGGGGACCAGGGGTCGTCGGTTCAAATCCGGCCGTTCCGACCACTAATTAATTAGGGAGACATAATATGATAGGAGTAGTAGCAACAATTTCAGTTGTAAATGGAAAAGAACAAGAATTTGAGGAAATAGCTATAAAATTAGTTAATGCGGTAAACACAGAAGAAGATGAAAATTTATTTTATAGATTATATAAAAAATCTTCTCATACATATGTTTTTATGGAAGGCTACAGGAATAGAGATGCATTAAAAACTCATACTGCAACTAATCATTATAAGAAATATGGTAAAGCCATGGCTGAATTTTTAGACGGTTCACCTGAGGTAGTTATTATGGACGAATTATCCACAAATAAATAATTTATATAAAAGATAATGCAGTTCTAAGATCCTTAATTAAGTCTTGATGATGCTCTATTCCTATTGATAATCTTATAACTTCTGGGCCAGCTCCAGCCTTAATTTTTTGATTATCAGATAATTGATTATGTGTAGTAGAAGCAGGGTGCAATATTAAACTTCTTGTATCTCCAACATTAGCTACATGAGAAAAAATTTTAACTTTATTTATTAGAGTTTTCCCAGCTTCATAACCACCCTTTAAACCAAAAGTAAAAACAGGGCCTACTCCCTTATTCATAAGTTTCTTAGATAGTTTATTATATTTACTGCTTTCGAGGCCTGCATAAGAAACCCATGAAACTTTATTATGTTTTTCTAAAAACCTAGATATCTTAAGTGCATTTGAACAGTGTCTTTCCATTCTTAAGTGTAATGTCTCTAAACCATTAATAAAATAAAAAGCGTTAGTGGGAGAAAGTGTAGCTCCTAGATCTCTTAAAGAATCTGCTCTAATCTTCATAGAATATCCAAAGTTCCCAAAAGTTTCAGCAAATACTAGACCATGATAAGATTCTGTTGGCATTGACATTGAAGGATATTTATCAGTTTGGAACCAATTAAATTTACCACTTTCAATAACTATTCCTCCCATAGAATTACCATGTCCTCCAACAAACTTAGTTAAAGAATGTGTTACAATATCAGCTCCCCAATCAAATGGCTTAAATAAATAAGGGCTAGCCATTGTGTTATCGACTATTAATGGAATTTGTGCTTTATTTGCAATTTTAGCTATTTTTTCCACATCGAGTATCACTCCACTAGGATTAGACAAACTTTCAATAAAAATACATTTATGTTTTGGTGTTATTAATTTACTTATATTTTTTACATTAGTAGCATCTACAAAATCTACAACCCAGCCAAATTTTTTAAAGGCATGATTAAATTGAGTGATAGAGCCACCATAAAGATTTTGTGAAGCAATTATTCTATCTTGAGGTTCCATTAAAGGGTGTAGAGCTAATAGTTGAGCAGAGTGACCTGAAGCACAAGCAACAGCCGCTCTACCGTTTTCAAGGTTTGCCATTCTTTCCTCTAGAACTGAAACAGTAGGGTTTCCAAGTCGTGAATAGATAAAGCCAAAATTTTGTAAATTAAATAATGAGGCCGCATGTTCTGTGCTATCAAAAGTATATGCAGTAGTCTGATAAATTGGAGTATTTCTTGCTCCAGTAGTCGGATCTGGAGAGGCTCCAGCATGTATAGTTCTAGTTTCAAATTTATGATTATTTTTAGGAACTGTCATTTTATCTTTCTATATTATTAATGTTTGAATCATACGTCTTTTATTATAAAATGTTCCTGAATTTACTCCAGCCCAACCTAATTCTCCAGATAAACGACCATATTCAATTTTAGGACACCTGTTCATAATAATATTAATGTTATTTTTTTTAGCTAAATTATTTATTTTATAATTTATTATTCCTATTTGAAGCCAAATTGTAGCGGGTTTCACCTTTAATATATCATTGATTAAGATATCCACACCAGAAGACTTTCTAAATATATCAACCATATCTATTTTTTCTTTAATTTCTAAGATATTTGAATATACTTTCTGGTCTAAAATTTTCCCTCCTACTTCTTTTGGGTTAATAGGAAATACCTTGTAGCCCCTGTCTAATAAATATTTAGCCACGAAGTAAGAAGGTCTTTGCCATGAAGAACTTAATCCAATCATAGCTATGTTTTTAGTTTTAGTTAAAATATCTCTTATATATTGGTCTTCATAATTAAAAGGTGCATTTTTTTTCATTTTATAGAACTTTAATCATCAGACCAAATAGGGTCTCTATTTTCTATGAAAGCAGATATTCCTTCTTGAGCATCTTTTTGTAACATATTAGAACTCATTACTTTACTTGTATACGAATAGGCATCTTCTAAGCCCATTTCTAATTGCTTATAAAAAGCTTTTTTACCTATTGCAACAGTAGCAGTAGATTTTGTAGCTATTATTTTTGCTATTTTAAGAGTTTCTTCTTTAAGCTTTTTATCTTCAACTACATTATTTATTAAACCAAAATCTTGAGCCTTAGATGCATTTATAAAACTACCCATTAATAGCATTTCCATAGTTTGTTTTCTTTTAACATTTCTAGATACTGCAACCATAGGTGTAGAACAAAATAGACCAATATTTACACCTGGTGTAGCAAATTTAGAGCTATTAGTTGCTATCGCTAAGTCACAACTTGCTACTAATTGACATCCCGCTGCTGTAGCAATTCCTTGGACACCCGCTATTACAGGTTTGGGCAATTTTACTATTTTGAGCATTAATTTACTACAAAGTTTAAAAATTTGTTTAAATCTTTGTTCACTATTATCAATTTTTAATTCTTTAAGATCGTGTCCAGCACAGAAGTTCTTTCCATTAGCAAATAAAGTTACAACTTTAATATTTTTATTTTTTTTAATTTCATCTAATTTAATAATTAATGTCTTCATTAAATCTGTAGAAAGAGCATTTTGATGGGCAGGTCTATTTAAAGTTAATATTGCTATATTATTATTTTCTTCATAATTGAGAAGACTATTTATATTTGAAGACATTTTATATCCTATATGCTATATTTTTTATATTTTTTTAATATATCATAATTGATATATTAATATATTATTTTAAAAGAAAATTTATTTTATGATTTTTAACTACAAACATTGACAGTTTGCTTCTTTTAGGCATACTCCGCTTTTATTATTTGTTTTAACCTTTTTTGAAAGAAAAGTATTATGAAGACTTATGTAGCTACTCCATCTGATATAGATAGAAAATGGTTGCTTATTGATGCAAAAGACTTAGTTTTAGGGAGGTTATCAGTAATTATTGCTAACTATGTAAGAGGAAAACATAAACCAAGTTTTACTCCCAATATAGATTGTGGCGATAATGTTGTTGTTATTAATGCTGAAAAAGTTTTACTTACTGGCAAAAAGTCAGATAATAAAATACATTACTGGCATACTGGTTATCCTGGTGGAATTAAATCAGAAACGTATGGACAAATTTTAGAAAGCAAAAAACCACAAAAGGCTCTTGAATTAGCAGTTAAAAGAATGGTTCCAAAGGGACCTTTAGGTAGAGAACAATTAAAAAAATTACATATATATACTGGTTCTTCTCATCCACACGAGGCTCAAAAACCTCAACTTGTAGATATATCAGTAATGAATAGTAAAAATAAAAGAGATAGTAAATGATAGATACAACAGAAAATTTAAATACTGGTGAAAGTTCGGTAGACGATGCAACTGTAAAGAACATAAATGAAGATATTACTCCTAAGGAAGATAATACTCCTAAGATAGACAAACTTGGAAGAAGTTATGCTACTGGTAAAAGAAAATCTTCTATAGCTAGAGTTTGGATAAAATTAGGTTCTGGAAAAATTATAGTTAACGGAGTTGCAGTAGAAAAATATTTTAAAAGAGAAACTCATAGAATTATAATATCTCAACCTCTTGAATTAGTGGAAAGAAAAGAAACTTATGATATAAGTTGCTCTGTTGTTGGAGGTGGACATACTGGTCAAGCGGGCGCGTTAAGGCATGGAGTAAGTAAAGCATTGTCTTTATATGAGCCTGAATTAAGAGGGGTTTTGAAAACAGCTGGTTTTATTAAAAGAGATGCACGACGAGTTGAAAGAAAAAAATATGGACAACCAAAAGCAAGAAGAAGCTTTCAGTTTTCTAAAAGATAAATTTTTTTTTATTTTTTTATTAAAGCGGTTGTTAACTTACAACCGCTTTTTTTTTACTTAAAACTTTTTGATGGAGTATTTAAATGTCAGAAAATAAAAAACATATTAATAGTGCCAATATAGCAATACTAGGAGCAAGTGGTTATACGGGCGTGGAAACAATAAGACTTTTAGTTAATAATGTTAATTATAATATTACGGATCTAACTGCGGATAGCAAGGCAGGTATGAGTATATCGGAAGTTTATCCTCACTTAAATGGTATTCATCTGCCTTATTTAAAAAAAATTGAAGATACTGATTTTTCTAAAGTAGATGCAGTAATATCTTGTCTACCTCATGGGAAAACTCAAAAAATACTTAACTCTTTACCAAAACATATTAAAATATGTGATTTATCAGCAGACTTTAGATTTGATGATATTAATTTATATGAGAAAGTTTACGACAAAAAGCATGATGCTAAAGATTTACAAAAAGAAGCAATATATGGCTTAACTGAGATTAATAGAGATAAAATTAAAAAAGCTAGATTTGTTTCTAACCCAGGTTGTTATCCAACTTCAGCCCTGCTTCCAATTCTACCTTTAATCAATAATAATATTATTAAATATGGCAATATCGTAGTTGATTCTAAATCGGGAGTATCAGGAGCCGGAAGAACACTAAAAGAGAACTTACTATTTGGAGAAGTATCAGAGGGATTTAGTGCTTATGGACTAGTAAATCACAGGCATAGGCCAGAGATTCAAAGTCAAATAAATAATATTGGTCTGTCTAAATTTAAAGTTCTTTTTACACCTCATCTTTTACCAATTAAAAGAGGAATATTATCTACTATATATTTGAATATTGATAACAAATTTAACATAGAAGATGTTATAAATTGTTTAAAAGATATATATTCAGAAGAGAAATTTATTAAATATTCAGAAACTCTTCCATCTACGCATGATGTGAGAGGGACAAATTTATGTAAGATGAAAGCTATTTTTGATGAAATTACAAATAAAATAATAATTATTTCCGTAATTGATAATTTAATTAAAGGAGCTTCAGGACAAGCTATACAGAATCTTAATTTAATGTTGGGTTTTAATGAAACAGAAGGTTTGTTAAATTTTCCTATGTTTCCATAATTTAAAATTAAATATATTATATGATAGAAACATTTTTAAAATTATATAAGAAATATATTTTATTAATTATTATTATACTTTCTTCATGCGAAAATAAAAGTATTAGTAATTTTGATAAGAATATTGATGAGTTAATTGACTGGTCTTTATTAGAAGAACCCAAATACCAGAGTATGAGTTACACACCTATATCATCAAATACTTTAGCAGAGCTTATGGAGCTTGAAGAATATACAAATTTAATACAACCTAAAAATGGTATTTTAATAGGTTATTTTAATTTTAGTTCTAATAAAAATATATTAACTGAGGAGAATAAAGATTTATTAATACTAATTTCTAAAGCCCAAAAATATGAAAATTTTAATATTCTTATTCAATCAAATGATATAAAATCTAATTTAAGAAATGTTATTGATGAAATAAAAAATATTCTTGTATCTAATGGTATAAATAATAATAAAATTAGTTTAGCTTCTATAGATGATATAAATGAAGACTTTGTAATTAAAATTATTAAGCTCTTTTAGTTAATTAGGCATAGCATGAAAAAAAATAATAATTTTGACAGAATAGAGCGTCTACCTCCTTATGTTTTTGCGGATGTAAATTCTATGAAAGCTAAAGAACGTTCTTTAGGAGAAGATATTATTGATTTTGGAATGGGTAATCCTGATACTCCAACACCCCAGCATATTGTTGATAAATTATGTTCTACAATAAAAGATCCAAAATCTCATAGATATTCTGTATCTAGAGGTATATTAGGTTTGAGAAGAGCTCAGTCTCATTATTATAAAAGAAGGTTCAATGTTGATGTTGACCCAGAAAATGAAGTTATAGTTACTTTAGGCTCTAAGGAAGGCTTGGCTAATCTAGCATCAGCTATAACTTCTAATGGAGATAAAGTTATTGTGCCAAATCCAAGTTATCCTATTCATCCATATGGTTTTATAATTGCGGGAGCATCTGTTCTATCAATAGATAGCTCTCCAAATGAAGACTTTATTAAAAATTTATACAAAATTTTGTCATCATCAAATAATAAGGTAAAAGCACTAGTATTAAATTATCCAAATAACCCTACAACAAGAATTGCATCGTTGGATTTTTTTAAAGAAGTAGTCGATATATGCATTAATTATGGAGTCTATATTTTATCAGATATTGCATATGCAGAAATATATTTTGATGGGGAAGTTCCTCCATCTATATTAGAAGTTCCAAGAGCTAAAAATATAGCAGTAGAATTTTCTTCACTTAGTAAAACTTATTCAATGCCTGGGTGGAGGGTTGGATTTGCAGTAGGTAATAAAGGATTAATTCAAGCATTAACTAAAATAAAATCATATTTAGATTATGGAGCATTTACTCCTGTTCAGGTAGCATCTATTGCTGCACTTAACGGTCCACAGGATTGTGTAAATGAAATCAGATCTATATACATGAAAAGAAGAGACATATTGGTAGAAGGGTTTAGTAGAGTAGGATGGAAAATGGAATATCCAAAAGCAACAATGTTTGTATGGGCAAAACTGCCTAAAGAATTTATTGATATTGGCTCTTTAGAGTTTTCTAAAATGTTACTAAAGTATGGTAAAGTTGCAGTATCACCAGGAGTAGGTTTTGGAGAAAATGGTGAAGGTTTTGTTAGAATTGGTTTAGTAGAGAATGAAAATAGAATTAGACAGGCTATAAAAAATGTTAAGTTATTTTTTGATGATTATAAAGAAAGTAAAAAATGAGTAGTTTAAAAGATTTTTCATTAGGCATAGTAGGCTTAGGAACAGTGGGAGCTGCTACTATTGATTTGTTAGAGAATCAATTAGAGAATATTAATAATAAATCAGGAAAGAAAATAATTATTAAAGCTATTTCTGCTAGAGATATTAATAAATCTAGAAGTATAGATATTAGCAAATATGATTGGGAAGATTCCCCTATTAAATTAACTGAAAGAAAAGATATTGATGCTATAGTAGAGTTAGTTGGAGGTAGCGATGGTTTAGCTAAAAATTTAGCTTATTCAACTATAGATAATAAAAAACACTTTATTACAGCTAATAAAGCTTTAATTGCAAAGTATGGCTATGATTTAAATAAGAAAATTTTAAACAAGGATATTGAAATCTACTATGAGGCCGCTGTAGCTGGAGCCATTCCTGTAATAAATAGTATAAAAGATGGTTTAGTATCAAATAATATATTAAGTATTCATGCTATTTTAAATGGAACCTGTAATTATATTTTATCAGATATGACTAATAATAGAATATCTTTTGAGGAATCGTTAATGAAGGCAAAAGATTTAGGTTTTGCTGAAGCAGATGCAACGTTTGATATAGAAGGTATTGATTCTGCACATAAACTGGTTATTTTAGGCTTATTAGCTTATGGAGCAGAGCCAGACATAAAAAAAGTATATATCGAAGGAATTACATCTATATCTTCAGAAGATATCAAATATGCTGGTAGACTTGGATATAAAATTAAGCTTCTTTGTATAGCCAACTTAGATAAAGATATATTGGATTTCAGAGTTCATCCTGCTTTATGTGTATCAGATTCAATTGGTGCAGGTATAGGAGGAGCATTAAATGCTATTTTTTTAGAAGGAGATTACAGTAAAAAAATAACTTTTATAGGAGAAGGTGCTGGAGCAGAGCCTACGGCTTCGTCCGTTGTTTCTGATATTATAAATGCTGCTAAAAATCATAAATATGTAAAAAATTTAAATTCTATAAAACAGAAAAGAAAATATAAAGATATAATGACTAGAACAGGCAAATATTACCTTAGGTTTATTGTGAAAGATATCGCTGGAGTTCTAGCAAGTATAACTTCGGTTTTAAATGAAAATAATATTTCTCTAGATTCTGTTATACAAGATGGTAATAAAGGTGAAGAATCAAAGTACATTATAATATTAACCCATGATAGCAATGAATTAGATATAATTAATGCTATAAATAATATAGGTAATTTAGATGCAATTATGAGTAGGCCATATTTAATTAGAATAGAAAATATATAAATGGGAGTTAAAAATGAGTGAAAGAAATGAGACTGGTGTTTTAGATAGAAACCTTGCTTTAGAAGTTGTCAGAGTAACTGAAGCGGCAGCTTTATCTGCTTCTAAGTGGATGGGTAGGGGAGATGAGAAAGCTGCCGATCAAGCTGCTGTAGATTCTATGCGCGTGGCTCTAAATGGAATGGATATCGAGGGTACGGTAGTTATAGGGGAAGGAGAAAGGGATGAAGCTCCAATGTTATATATAGGAGAAAAAGTGGGTACTGGAAATGGACCTAAAATTGATATAGCATTAGATCCACTTGAAGGAACTACTATATGTGCCACTGGAGGTCCCAATGCACTTGCAGTCATAGCTATGGCAGTTGATGGGGGTTTTTTAAATGCTCCTGATGTATATATGGACAAAATAGCTGTTGGGCCAGGTCTTGAAAAAAATATAGTAAATATTGATGATACACCTCAAAGTAATCTTAAAAATTTAGCTGGTGCAAAAAATCTTGATATTTCGGATTTGGTGGTATGTATATTAGATCGTCCTCGCCATGAAGAACTAATTGCTAAAACTAGAGAAGCAGGCGCTAGGATAATGTTGATATCTGATGGTGATGTAGCTGGAGTAATAGCTACAGCAAGCAATGATACAGGTGTTGATATGTATGTAGGTAGTGGAGGTGCTCCGGAAGGTGTTTTGGCAGCTTCTGCATTAAGATGTATAGGTGGGCAGATGTGGGGAAGATTAACCTTTAGAAATGATGATGAAAAAAGTAGAGCGGCTAGATTAGGTATTACTGATTATAGTAAAATATATAGTTTAAATGAATTAGCTCATGGAGAAGTGATGTTTGCTGCGTCAGGAGTCACTGATGGTTCTATGTTAAGAGGAGTAAGAAGATGGAATTCTGGTGCCAGTACTCAATCTATAATAATGAGATCAAAAACAGGGACTGTAAGAACTATTTCAGCTGAACACAACTTTACTAAAAAAAGTATTATTGAAGATTAATTTTGAATAATACTTATTTTCATTCTGTAAAGAAAAAAAAGTGGTCTTTAAAAAGTATAGAAGAAAGAAAAGTAAATAAATTAACACAGGATTTACAAATTAGTGATTTTTTAGCACAAGTAATTTGCAGTCGTAATATTGAGATATCTAATGTTGAAGATTTTTTAAGACCAAGCCTTAAAAAAAATCTTCCCTCTCCTTTATCAATTAAAGATATGTCATTGGCAGTTGATAGAATCTCTAACGCATTTGTAAATAAAGAAAAAATTGCAATTTTTGGTGATTACGACGTTGATGGTGCTACTTCTTCTGCAGTTTTATATAAATCCTTTAAGCAATTTGGTATTGAGCCAACAATATATATTCCAGATAGACAAAAAGAAGGTTATGGTCCAAATGAAAAAGCATTTAAATTGTTAAAAGGTAAGGGTATAACTTTAGTTATAACTGTAGATTGTGGTATTACATCTTTCAAGGAATTAAATTATGCTAAAACCATTAATTTAGATGTTGTAGTAGTTGATCATCATGTTCCAGAAGCAAAATTACCTGATGCTTTAGCTTTAGTTAACCCTAATAGACTTGATGATACAACAGATTTAGGTATGTTAGCTGCGGTTGGTGTATCTTTTATGTTAGTGGGAGCTTTAAAAAATAAATTAATAAATATAGGTTTTATAAAAGAGAAAGACTCTCCAAATTTATCTTCAATCTTAGATTTAGTTGCATTAGGGACAATTTGTGATGTTGTTCCTTTAGTGGGACCAAATAGAGCATTTGTGAGGCATGGTTTAAAAGTTATGTCAAAGAGGAAAAATACCGGAATAAATGCTTTATTTAAGATTTCTGATATAGAAGATTTTCCTAATGTTTTTCATGCAGGTTTTGTCTTAGGCCCGAAAATTAATGCTGGCGGCAGAGTAGGTGAATCAGATCTGGGCGCTAAGTTACTTACAACAGATAATATTGATTATGCTAATGAACTATCAATTCATTTAAGTAAATTGAATGAAGAAAGAAAAAAGCTTGAATCCAATGTCTTAGAAGAAGCAAAAAAACTTGCTGAAGAATATCAAGATAATGACATTTTAGTTTTATGTGGTCAGGATTGGCACCCTGGAGTTATTGGAATTGTGGCAAGTAGAATAGTTGAGCTATATAATAAACCAGCTATTATTATTGCAGAAAACGGTAATTATTCAAAAGGTTCCGGAAGGTCTATATCTGGAATAGATGTTGGTAGTATGATTACAGCTGCTAAACAATCAGGTGTATTAGTAAATGGTGGAGGGCATCCAATGGCATGTGGATTAACAATAAATAGAGATAAGGTAAGTGAATTAAGAGTATTTCTTAATAATAAAATTAGAAATAAAAGCAATAAAACTGAAAAAATTAATTTAATAGATATGGTTATATCTGTAAGTGGTGCTATTCCTGAATTAATTAAGCAATTAAGTTTAATAGAACCATTTGGTGCAGGAAATCCTGAACCAAAATTTATAATTAAAGATGCAAATTTGTACAATTCTAAAATTGTAGGAGAAAACCACGTTAAATGTAGTATTTCTGATTCAACTAATCATAGATTAGATGCTATAGCATTTAGAAGTGTAGGTACTGCACTGGGAAAAAGTCTTTTAAATAATTATCATGCTCATATAATTGGTAGATTAAAAATATCAGAATGGAATGGAAGAGAAAGTTTACAAATGCATATTGAAGATGTAATAGAATTGTAATCTTTCTTTTATAAAGTTAGATAATTAAAATGGATAAATATATGGATTCATCAAATGAAATTAAAACGGTAGTTTTTCCTGTTGCTGGTCTAGGTTCAAGATTTTTACCTGTTACAAAAATAGTAGCAAAAGAACTTTTACCTATATTAAATAAGCCATTAATAGAGTATGCAGTTAGTGAAGCGATAAAAGCAGGTATTGAAAAGTTTATTTTTGTAACTTCTCCAGGAAAACAATCTATTACTGATTATTTCAGGACGAATAAAATATTAGAAGATGAGCTAATAGATAAAAATTCTGAATATTTAGAATTACTATCTAATGATATAATATTAGAAGATAATCTCATTGAGGTAATTCAGGATAAACCTTTAGGTTTAGGGCATGCTATTTGGTGTGCTAAAGATTATATATCGGGCCCTTTTGCTGTTATATTGCCTGATGACCTTGTTGTATCCGAGGTTCCATGTATAAAGCAAATGATAGATATTTATAAAAAAAATAAATCTAATATAGTAGCTGTTCAAGAAGTAGATAAAAATAATATTTCAAAATATGGAGTGATTGATTTTGTAGAAAAAGATCAAAACATTTATAATGTTAAAGATATGGTTGAAAAACCTAATAAAGAAGAAGCTCCTTCAAATTTAGCTATAATAGGTAGGTATATCTTGTCCCCTGATATAATAACAGAATTATCTAGGCAAGAAGTTGGTTTTGGAGGGGAAATACAATTAACAGATGCTATAAAAAAATCAATAAATAGTGATAATGTTATTGGGTATCAATTTGATGGAAAGAGATTTGACTGTGGAAGTATAATAGGATCTCTAGAAGCTCAACTATCAATAGCAATTAATGATAATAAATATAAAGATGATGTTATAGAATTAATAAATAGAACATTATGTAAGGAATAAATCTATGAATATTTCAATTATAGGAACTGGTTACGTTGGATTAGTATCAGGTGCTTGTTTTTCTGAATTCGGTTTTAATGTAACCTGTATAGATAAAGATGAAGAAAAAATAGATAATTTAAATAATGGCTTAATACCTATTTATGAGCCAAGTTTAGAGGATTTAGTAAAAAAGAATGTTAAGGCAAAGAGGTTATTCTTTTCTAATAATTTATCAGAAGACTTTAAGAATAGTGAAGCAATATTTATAGCAGTGGGGACCCCTACAAACCCTAATAATAATAAAGCAGATTTAAAATATGTATTTGAAGTAGCAAGAGAGATCGCTGATTTAATTGATTTAACAGACAAACCTAAAGTAATTGTTACAAAGTCAACTGTTCCGGTAGGCACTGGTAAAAAAATTGAGACATATATGCTGAATTACAGGAGTCAACTTAAGATATATAAAAATTTTGAAGTTGCTTCAAACCCAGAGTTTTTAAGAGAAGGGTCTGCTATAGAAGATTTTATGAGACCGGATAGGGTGATTTGTGGAATAGAAAGTAATTATTCAAAATCTATCTTAGAAAAATTGTATAGGCCTTTAAATTTAAGAGAAACTCCAATACTTTTTGCAAAAAGGGAAACTGCTGAACTAATTAAATATGCCTCTAACGGATTTCTAGCCACTAAAATAACTTTTATAAATGAAATGGCTGATATATGTGAACAGGTTGGTGCCGATATTCAAGAAGTAGCTAAAGGAATTGGATTAGATGGGAGAATTGGTTCAAAGTTTCTTCATCCTGGCCCTGGTTTTGGAGGTTCATGTTTTCCAAAAGATACAAGAGCTCTCTCTGAAATAGCTAAGGAATCAGGGACTAAGAGTAGAATAATAGATAGTGTTATTAAAGTTAATGATAATAGAAAAATAAATATGGTTAAGAAAATCAAGGATGCAATTAATCCATTGAAAAACAAATCTATCTCTGTACTTGGACTCACATTTAAACCAAATACAGATGATATGAGAGAATCTCCTTCTTTAGTTATTGTTCCAGAGTTAGTTAAAATTGCAAAAAAAATTAAAGTATATGATCCTATAGGAATGCCTATAGCTAAAAAAATGAAAGAGTTTAGTGGAGTTAAATGGAATGATAACACATATGACTGTATTAGGAATACTGACGCTATAGTCATTTTGACGGAATGGAATGAGTTTAGGGCTTTAGATTTAGATAGAGTAAAAAATTTGCTAAACAAACCAGTTATTATTGATCTTCGTAATATATATAAACCATCTTCGATGGCAGATTTGGGTTTTAAATATATTAGTATAGGAAGAGGTGGTGTTTAAGATATGTCAAAGGCACATATTTTTAATAATAATATATTAAGAGCATATGATATAAGGGGAGAAATTGGAAAGACTCTTAATAATATTGATGCTGAGAGACTTGGAAATATTTTTGTCTCTTCTTTTAATAAAAAAAACATTAAAGTCATTGTTTGTAGGGATGGAAGGGTATCTTCTCCTGAACTAGCTGAAAGTTTAAAAAAAGGTTTATATGAATCTGGAGCAGATGTAATTGATATTGGGTTAGGGCCATCACCAATGCTCTATTATGCAGCTAATTATTTAGAATCAGACGGGGCAATTATGGTAACTGGTTCCCACAATCCTCCAAGTCACAATGGTTTTAAAATAATGAAAGGTAAGGTGCCTTTTTTTGGAGATGATATTTTAGATATTGGTGTTAGGGGAAGAGAAGGTAATTGGAGTTATAATAAAGGAACTAGATTAGATTACTCAATACAAGATAAATATATCAATATTTTATTAAAATCGTTAAAACTAGATAAAATTAATAAAAATATAAAGGTTGCTTGGGACCCAGGTAATGGTGCTGCAGGAGATATAATAGAAAAATTAGTGAATTTATTGCCTGGAGAACATATTTTAATTAATTCAAATATAGACGGTTTGTTTCCATCTCATCATCCTGATCCTACTGATCCAAAAAATTTAGAAGAAATCATTTCTTTAGTAAAAGATAAAAAGCTAGATATAGGTTTGGCATTTGATGGAGACGGAGATAGATTAGGTGTGGTGTCTAGCAGGGGTAATATTGTATGGGGAGATCAAATTCTTGCTTTATTATCAAAAGAGGTGTTAAAAGATATGCCAAAATCACCAATAATTGCTGATGTGAAGGCATCACAAAATTTATTTGATGAAATTGAAAAATTGGGAGGTGTTCCTGTGATGTGGAAGACTGGACATTCATTTATCAAATCTAAAATGAAAGAAATTTCCTCGCCATTAGCTGGAGAAATGTCAGGTCATATATTTTTTGCAGATAGATACTTAGGTTATGATGACGGAATATATGCTGCTTTAAGAGTTTTAGAATTAATTGAAGATAGTTCTACATTAGATAATTTTTTAGATAACCTTCCTCAAAAATTTTCTACACAAGAGATAAAAATAGAATGTTCAGATGATAAAAAATTTAAGGTCATAGAGGAACTATCTTATATATTAGATAGAAATAATATTATAGTAAATAAGGTAGATGGTTTAAGAATTCAACGAGAAGATGGTTGGTGGTTATTAAGAGCTTCTAATACTCAGGCAGTTCTTGTAGCCAGAATAGAGGCTGAAAGTAAAAATTCACTAAATAAATTACAAAAAGAACTAAATTTTTACTTAAATAAATTTAATTTAAGTTTAATATAATATCTATATTTAGTAGAATTGGTTATAAAAATATTTATATAATGTTATATTATATAATATAGGAATTAATGATAGGGTATAATTTTATGAGTTCTAAAGATAGTAATGAAAATTCTAATAATACAGGAACTATAATTGAAGAAAAGATAGAGGTTAAAAAACCATCCTTTTATCAGGTCTTAATAATGAATGATGATTATACACCTATGGAATTTGTTATTTTAGTTTTAGAAAGGTTTTTTAAAAAATCTAGGGCTGAGGCAACTCAAATAATGTTACATGTTCATAAAAAAGGTATGGGAGTTTGTGGTTTGTACCCATACGAAATAGCAGAAACTAAAGTCGTTCAAGTGATGGATTTTGCTAGAAAAAATCAACATCCACTTCAGTGTACAATGGAAAAAGAATAATGTTATCTAGTAGATTAGAGAAAACTTTAAATAGAGCTTTTGAGCTTGCTTCAGAAAATAACCATGAATATGTTACATTAGAACATCTTTTGTCTGCTCTTATAGATGATGAAGATGCAAATGAAGTATTAATATTTTGTAATGTAGATATTGAAGAATTAAGAGCCGTATTAAATGATTTTATAGCTAATGAACTAACTGCTTTAAAACTAAATAAGGGTGAAGAAGTTAAGCCAACTACTTCCTTTCAAAGAGTTATTCAGAGGGCAGCAAATCATGTTCAAATGTCAGGAAGTGAAGAAGTAACAGGAGCTAATATATTAGTAGCTATATTTGGTGAAAGAGATAGTCATGCTGTATTTTATTTAAATAAACAAAATATGACTAGACTGGATGCAGTTTCTTATATTAGTCATGGATCTAATTCAGAAGGTGCATATGAAGAAAATGAAAGTATTAATTCTGAAGATTCTAAATCGAGTAAAAAGAAAAGTGTCATTGAATCATATTGTATAAATTTAAATTTAAAAGCTAAAAAGGGTGAAATAGATCCTCTTATTGGCAGAGATAAAGAGGTTGATAGAACAATTCAAGTGTTGTGTAGAAGAACTAAAAATAATCCGCTTTTTGTTGGGGATCCAGGAGTTGGTAAAACGGCAATCGCAGAGGGGTTAGCTAGAAAAATTGTTAATGGAGATACACCAGAAATTTTAAAAGATGCCATAATTTATAGCTTAGATATGGGAACTTTGTTAGCAGGAACGAGATATAGAGGAGATTTTGAGGAAAGACTAAAAGCAATATTAAAAGAAATCTCATTAGATAATAGAGCAATTTTATTTATTGATGAAATTCATACTGTAGTTGGGGCTGGAGCAACAAGTGGAGGCTCAATGGATGCCTCTAATCTTCTTAAGCCTGCTTTAGCATCTGGTGAATTAAAATGTATTGGTTCAACTACTTATAAAGAATATAGAAGTCATTTTGAGAAAGACAGAGCTTTAGTTAGAAGATTCCAAAAAATTGACATTACTGAACCTACTAAAAAAGATTCTGTTAAAATATTAAATGGTTTAAAGATATATTATGAAGAACACCATGGAGTTAAATATACGCATGCAGCTATAAAAGCAGCTGTTGATTTAAGTGATAGATATATAGGAGATAGAAAGCTTCCAGATAAAGCAATAGATGTAATTGACGAGCTAGGGGCTTCACAGAGACTCTTACCACCCTCTAGAAGAAAAAAACTTCTCGGAGTCTCTGATTTAGAAAACATTATTTCTAAAATTGCGAGAATTCCCTCTAAAAGAGTTAATTCTAGTGATAAAGACCAGTTATTACATTTAGAAAGAGATTTAAAACTTGTGGTTTATGGCCAAGATGAGGCAGTAAATGAATTATCAGATGCTATTAAATTAGCTAGAGCTGGTTTAAGAGATATAGAAAAACCAATTGGATGCTATATATTTACAGGTCCTACAGGTGTAGGAAAGACTGAGGTATCAAAACAGTTAGCTAGAAATCTAGGCTTAGAATTGATGAGATTTGATATGTCTGAGTATATGGAAAGACATTCTGTATCAAGATTAATAGGGGCTCCACCAGGATATGTTGGGTTTGATCAAGGAGGCTTATTAACGGATAAAGTAGATCAAAATCCTCATGCGGTATTATTATTAGATGAAATTGAAAAAGCACATCCTGATTTATTTAATATATTACTTCAAATAATGGATCATGGAAAATTAACCGATCATAATGGAAAAACTATTGATTTTAGAAATATTATTCTAATTATGACTTCAAATGCTGGAGCAGCAGAATTGGCAAAATCACCTATTGGTTTCGAAAGAAAAAATAGGGTAGAAGATGATACAGAAGCAATTAAGAATTTATTTGCACCAGAATTTAGAAATAGACTAGATGCAATTATTAAATTTAAAAATCTTAATGAAGAAGTTATTGAAAAAATAGTTGATAAATTTATTGATCAACTAGAAGCACAGTTAGAAGAGAAAAAAATTACTATTGAATTAGATAAGTCTGCCAAGATAACTTTAGCCAAGAAAGGTTTTGATCAAGTCTTTGGAGCTCGCCCATTAGCTAGAGTAATTCAGCAAGAAATAAAGAAACCTCTTGCTGACAAGATATTATTTGGAGATTTAACAAATGGCGGACATATTAAAGTTACTGTTAAAAAAGAAATTTTTAAATTTAATATCTCTTTAAATTCAAGGCCGAAAGAAAAAACTTTAAGCTAATTCTTTTTAAATGGTGTAAACTTTTTATTAATTAATTGAATATCTTTTTTTATAATTTTCTCTTCTTCAATCAAAAACTCTTTTACAGCATTTCTAAAATTTTCATTTGCAATGTAGTGTGAACTGTAAGTCTTTTCAGGTAAATATCCTCGTTGTATTTTATGAGGGCCTTGGGCACCTCCTTCAACAAAATCATATTTATTCTCAATTGCCCACTCTATAGCTTGATAATAGCATAATTCAAAGTGTAAATATTTAATATTTTTATTGGAGCCCCAATATCTCCCATACAAGGTATTCTTTCCAACTACATGCATAGCAGCAGCAATAATAATTCCATTTTCTTTTGCGAATATTATTAGAATATTTTCTGAGAAATTTTTAGATAATAAATCAAAAAAGCCTTTTGTAAGATATGTATTGCCCCATTTTTTTTCAGTTGTATTTTTGTAAAAATTATACATAAGTTTCCAATCAATAGCTTTTAATTTCTTTTTTGACTTAGATATAATTTCAATATTATTATCTCTAATAAATTTTCTTTCTTTTGTGATTGATTTTCTTTTTCTAGATGTTAGTAAATTTAAAAAATCATTAAAGTCATTATAATTATTATTTTGCCAATGGAATTGTTCACCTATTCTGGTTAGAAATTTATTTCTACTTAATATTGAACTCTCCTCTTTAGTACAGAAAGTAATGTGAGTAGAAGAAAATTTATTGTTAGTAATATTTATAATATATTGTGCAAAGAAATTTATGACATTTTCTTTTTCTTTTTTTGATAAACTATCTTTAATTAAGATTCTATTACCTGTTACAGGAGTGAATGGAACGGATAGTTGGATTTTAGGATAATATTTTCCCCCAGCGTTGTAATAAGCATTAGCCCATGCATG